>Ga0193951_1000011_pt1 | contig 78705 bp, 57 predicted proteins | sample BB_2_MG_FD_140370 | JGI IMG/M metagenome (GOLD analysis project Ga0193951, IMG submission 140370) | Microbial mat bacterial communities from the Broadkill River, Lewes, Delaware, United States - BB_2_MG | ecosystem: Environmental > Aquatic > Freshwater > River > Microbial mats | place: USA...
CGAGGCACATCTTTAATCAAGGTTTCTTCATTAATTGCGGTTTTATAAAACTCAAAATTTTGTTGGTATAAAGGTAGTGCCTTATCGTAGGCTTGATGTTCTATATGAAAATCAGCAATATTATCGCGAATACTTCCTATTAATGTATGATTTGGAAATTTAGCTTGGGTGAGCTTATAAGCTCTATCAAAGAAATACATGGCGGAATCTAGGTCCTTTTTATACCAGTAAAAGAATAGACCATAATTATTTAAGGCAGAAGGATGATAAATATAGTTTAAGCTTTTAGTGAACTTTATATTTACTTTATGCTGTATAGCCGCACTATCTAATAAGCCTAATTTGGCATAATTTTCAGCGAGAATACTTCGTGCGAAGCTTCGCATATTTTTATAATCATCACGTTGAATTAAAGTTAACTTCTCTTCATGCTTTTCATAATATTTAAAAAAATCAAGATACGATTTTATGGATTCCTTCGGAAAACCTACGGATCTAAACCAATTACCAGAATGTAAATAACTATCTAGAACAAATGCAGTACGTCCTTCAATATCATCTAATAAATCTAAACGCTTAAAATGCAGTGATAAATAGCGCTGCATTTGAGTATCTGAAAAGGAAACACGTCTAAACGTTTTTATATCCTTTTCTGAAGAAATTGAAGCCATTAGCTTGGTAATTTCTTCATATTGCTTAAAAGGCGTGTCGCTAGTAAGTGCCGCGTTTTGAGACCAAACTAAACCGTTTGCTGTTAAGATGACAAATAACAGTGATGTATAAAACTTAAGCATTAATAATGAGAGGGTTAGCATAGGCTAAATATACCGTTTTTTTTAGAGTATAAGAATAAACCTATAAAAGACGTGGCTCTACATTCTAGATGTTAGCATCACCTAGCCTTCTCTGCGTAAAACTTCTAAAGGAGAACTTCGTAACACCGTTTGAATATTATTTAAACCAATGCCCAACACTAACAGTGTAATACCTGGTAAAAACACTAAAAACGGTATTAGTGATGGCGTAAAAGGTTCATTAAATAATAGCAATGCTAAACAGAGGCTACTTAATAAGGCTAATAAAATACCCACTAAACTGCCAAGTAAACCTAAAAATAGATATTCTAGAGCAGTAATTTTGAGAATCTGTGCATTTTTAGCACCTAGTGTTCTTAGTAGTACACTTTCTTTTATGCGTTGATATTTACTCGTCCTCACAGAGCCAATTAAGACAATGATTCCGGTAATAATACTAAAAAATGCCATAAAATTAATCACCCATGAAACTTTGTCTAAAATAGCTTCTATAATAGTATAAACTTGTCTGAGATCTATAATGGAAACGTTAGGAAATTCGGCCACTAAATCGCGTTGCAATGCCGCAGAAGCACTAGCATCTTTAGCATTTGTAGAAATAACACGAAATTGTGGTGCTTGCTCTAAAGCTCCTGCAGGAAACACAATATTGAAATTGGGTTGGAGTTGTCGCCAATCTACCTTTCGGATGCTACCTACTTTTGTGTCCATCAAAACTCCTTGAACATTAAATGTTATAGCATCACCAATACCAATTCCATCTTCTGCTAAATTATCTGAAATTGAGACTAATATTGGAGCGTTAGTTGTGGCATGAGGTGTCCACTCACCTTCTAAAAGTTCTTCGGAAGAAGTCATGGCATCACGATACGTACTTCTAAACTCATGGTTGAGTACCCAATTGCGCATTTGTTTTGTTGAATCTTGGCGTAAGTCATTAGCCAATCGTCCTTTAATTTTATGAATACGCATCGTCACAATCGGAATACTATTAACAATCGGTAAACCTTTGGCTCTTATACGTTCTTCAATAGCATCTTGCTGATCGGATTGTACATCTAAAATGATAATATTAGCACTTTCCGAACTTTGTCCGACTTCGGTTTTAGCTAATAGAATATCCTTTGTAAAATAGAGCGTACTAATTAAGCATGTACCTAAGCCAATGGCTACTACCAAAACAACAGTTTGGTTGTTTGGTCTAAACAGGTTTAATAGGCTTTGTCGCGCCGTAAAACCCCAACGTTGCGGAAAATATTTTTTTAATCCTTTTATACACAATAGGGCCACACCTGCTAAGGCAGCAAAAGCGATTAAGGTTGCTAGCATAAAACCTAAAGCATAGCTTACATCTCTAAGCAACCAATACGAAAATACAAATAGAAAGAGTAATACAGCTGCAATAACGAATATGCGTACTTTTAAAGGCTCTGGTGAATCTTTTTCATTAACACGTAAGACTTCTAATGGCGAGACATACCATGTTCTAAGTAATGGCAGTAATGCGAATAATACCGACATAAATAATCCTAGAAACACACCAATTAATATCGGTTGAAGCGAAATAGATATCTCTACAGAAAACGGTAAAAAATCTTTTAATAGATACGGAAATAATTCTTGCACACCCACTCCAATTAATGCCCCAACTAAACCACCTATAACTCCAATACCAGCAATTTGAATAAGAAAAATAAGAAAACTTTGGAGTCGTGATGCTCCCATGCATTTTAAAACGGCAATAGATTTTAATTTTTCCTTAATATAAATATGTACTGAACTAGCAATTCCTATACATCCCAATAATAAGGCTACAAATGCAGCAAGGTTTAGAAATTTACCCACATTATCATAGCGTTGCCCTAACCGTTGGCTTGTGCTAGTATGTGTATCTAAATCCGCTTTTTCAGCTTTTAATTGTGGATCTATAACTTTTTCAAACTGTTCTAAATCAAAATTTTCTGAAGTTGTATAGAAAAACTGATACTCTTTTCGACTTCCAAACTGTAACAGTTCGGTTTTTTCTAGGAATCGATAGGGAATAATAATTGGAGGTGCAACAGAGGTTGAGATGGCTGTGCTTCCAGGAATGGCTTTTAACGCTCCTAAAACTGGAAGGGTTACATTACCAACTTTAATAGAATCACCAGCTTTAACATCAAACTGAAGCATTAATGTGGCATCAACTAACGCTCCACCCAACTCTTGGTAAGTAGCTGCGGCAGAGGTAGGTTGTGTGTCTATCGTTCCGTAAAAAGGAAAGTCTCCTTCTAAGCCACGAACTTTTGCTAATTTCGTTCCTCCATTCTTCGGAAAAGCAATCATGGAAACAAAATTAATTTCTCTGGCATCTGGTTGCAAAGAATCTATTATTGCTTGTGCGCGTTCAGTAGGTACTTGTCTAGTATTAATGTTATAATCGGCACCCATTAAGGCTTTAGATTGCAACTTAATATTGTCTTTAAGATTGGTACTAAATAATTGTATTGATACCACAGCAGCAATACCTAGAATTATAGACGCCATAAAGAGCAAAAGTCGTACTTTACTTGCTTTGGCATCTTTCCATGCCATTTTAAAAAGCCAGGTTGTATTTTTACTCATGTTTATATGTAAAATAATTAAAGTACAGCAGTACGTTCATTGGTTAATATTTGACCACCTTTAAGTCTTAAAATTTGTTGCGTGCGGTTGGCTAAATCCAAATCGTGAGTAATTATAACTAAGGTTGTTCCGGCTTCTTGGTTCAATTCAAAAAGTAATTGAATCACCTTTTCTCCTGTATCTTCATCTAAATTACCTGTAGGCTCATCTGCAAATAAAATAGAAGGAGCATTAGCAAAAGCTCTGGCCAGCGCCACACGTTGTTGCTCTCCACCAGATAACTGAGAAGGATAATGATGAACTCTATCCGCTAGACCAACTTTTTCTAATAGGGCTAAACTTTTAGATGTAGCATCCTTACCTCCTTGCAGTTCTAAGGGAACACTTACATTTTCTAATGCTGTAAGTGTAGGTAATAGCTGGAAATTCTGAAATATAAACCCGACATTTTTATTACGTAATTGAGCGCGTTCGTCTTCCGTAAGCGTATGTAAATGCTCTCCACATAATTCTATGGTGCCAGAATTGGGTTGGTCTAAACCTGCACATAATCCCAGTAACGTAGTTTTTCCGCTTCCCGACGGTCCAACAATAGAAAAGGTCTGACCTTTTTCTACAGAAAATGAAATGTTTTGTAGGACTGTTAATTGTTTGTTACCGCTAGAATATGTTTTTTCTAGACCAGTTATGTTTAATATCTTTGGCATATCAATTTTAATTAAATAAGACACTTTATGTCGAAGGCTCAAAATAATCAATTGCATTTAAATTTACCAATCATAAGGAGTGCTAAACTCTTAAAGTTTTGTTATATTATAACAGCCTTTCTATGTGTGGCTTGTGGTGAAAATTCATCGAACCATAACAATACTGAAACTCAAACCCAAACTAAAAAAGAAGACAGCGACACAACTGATACGTCTACTAAAACTATATTGTGTTTTGGAGATAGTATTACTGCAGGATATGGTTTAGATGATACCGAGGATGCTTTTCCTGGTGTTTTACAACGTAAGATTGATTCTTTAGATTTAAATTATACGGTTGTAAATTCTGGTTTAAGTGGAGAAACAACGGCTGGTGGTAAAGGGAGAATCGATTGGATTCTTAATCAGGAAATTGATATTTTTATTCTAGAATTAGGTGCTAATGATGGATTACGAGGCGTGCCACTTTCTGAAACACGCGCAAATCTTCAAGCGATTATAGACACTGTAAGATCGAAAATGCCGGAGACCACAATTATACTTGCAGGTATGGAGTTACCTCCAAATATGGGTGAGGATTATACCAGTGAATTCAGAGAAATATTCGCAGACTTAGCTCAAAAAAATAATTTAGAGTTTATTCCTTTTATATTAAAAGATGTTGGAGGCATTAAAGAACTCAACCAAAACGACGGTATTCATCCAACGGTTGAAGGTCATAAAATTTTAGCCCATACTGTGTGGGAAGTTTTAGAACCTTTACTAAAATCTGAGATAAAAAAGTAATTAAAGCTATACAATATTATGAGGAGTGAAATTACAAACCAAAGCTCCAACTATCTTTTCTTTTTCTTAGGTTTAGAATCCTGAGGTTTTTGTAGTGCAAGTGACGTTTGAGCCACCTGATTTGCTAAAACTTTTTCTATAAGTTCTTCTTTGGTTAAATGATGAAATACAGTTCTAACATCTTGTTTTAATTGTTCCGAAATCGCCCGATTGGGTTTGGTTTTAAATATTTTTTTAGCCCATAAAAGGATCTTTGTTTCCTCTATACTCTTGGCATCTGCTTTTTTGTACGCTTTAAAAACAATACCTAATTCGTCTTCAAAATCATCAATATCTATAACTTCTTCTTCCTGAAGAATGGTAAGCGCTAAGCCCTTTGCTCCTGCTCTAGCCGTTCTTCCACTTCTATGTACGTAGGCATCGTAAGTATCAGGCAAATGATAATTAATAACGTATTCTACGGCTTTTATATCTAAACCACGTGAAGCCAAATCTGTAGCCACTAAAATATCAATATGCCCCTCTCTAAATTGGCCCATAATCCGATCGCGAATCCCTTGTGATAAACTACCATGAATTGCACCCGAAGAAAATTTATGAATCGCTAAGTTTTTAGCAAGTTTATTTACAGCTGCTTTAGTTTTACAAAAAATGATTCCACGTTGACCAACTTTTGAATTTAAAAAATGCAGTAAAACATCTAATTTCTCTATAGGTTCCACAACCACAAATTGATGATCTATACCTTGGTGTCCAGCAGTTGCCATATCAGCTTCAATATGTAACACCTGTTTAGACATGTAATTTTGAACCAATTGTTTTATTGCACCTGGCATGGTTGCGGTAAAAAGCAATGTACGTCTCGTTTTTGGGATTTCTTTTATAATCGCATCTAGACCTTCTTTTAAAGCGCTAACCATTTCATCGGCTTCATCTAAAACAAAATAAGAGATTTTAGTAATGTCAATGGCATTTCGTTTTACCAAATCTGCCAATCGGCCTGGTGTTGCAACCACAATATGTGTGGTCACTTGTAGTCGTTCAATTTGAGGTTTTATAGGAATTCCTCCGCAAACCGTGGCGATAGACACTTGGGGCCTATACTTAGCAAAGTCACTTAAATTAGAGCTGATTTGTTGCCCTAATTCTCTTGTAGGTGCCAAAACTATAGCCTGCACAGTTGGAACCTCTGTATCTATTAATTGTAAAAGCGGCAATCCGAAGGCGGCAGTTTTTCCTGTCCCTGTTTTAGCTAAAGCGACTACATCTTGTGATTGTTGTAATACCGCAGGAATTGTTTTAACCTGAATATCAGTTGGTATGGAAATCTGTAAATCAGCTAAACCTTTTTGTAGCTGTTCATTAATTCCTAAATCGGAAAAACGTTTAGACATAAAATTAATTTTTAAAAAGAAAGGCCCTTCTTATAAGAGATAAAATAGCGCTCGTTCTTACAACGATACAGTCCTTTTTTATAACTATAAATCTCTAAATTAAAGAGGTAAAGATGGTATTCAAAACAAACGGGTAGTTTGTGGTCTACCTGTATAAAATGAAGTTATATAGTAGGGTAAGCTTTTCGTTATTTTTTTATAACGCGAACATTAGTGGCAATTAAGCCTTTTTTGCCTTTTTCTATATTGAAGGTTACTTTATTCTTTTCTCTAATCTTATCGACTAGGTTTGTAGTATGAACAAAAATTTCTTCTTTTGAATCTTTTAGTATAATAAAGCCAAAACCTTTTTTTGCGTTAAAAAATTTAACGGTTCCTTCTTTGGTTTCGCTGACTTTGTTAAGATTAAATAATTTGTTTATGAAACTTCTAATCATCGTTCTGTTCTAGTTTTTAAAAAGTTTAAAAAGTAATACTTCTAATTGGGTTACTTTTAATTCACGCTACAAAAATAGTATAAATAATAGAGTTTGTAATAAAGTAGGCAGAGATAGTTGATTCTTATTCAATTTCACTGTATTGATTATATGAATTTATATCTTTGCATTCTTTTATATTAGCCCGTGCAAAATCTGAAACAAATAAAAGCATACTTAGATCAAATCGCAACGATATCGCCATCTGATTGGGAATTCTTCACCTCTAAGTTACAACGACGTGTGATTAAAAAAAAGAATGTGTTTTTAAAATTAAACGATATTGAAAATCATATTTCGTTTATAGAATCTGGTGTAGTCCGATTGTTTATACCCAAGGAAAACCCGGATAAGGAAATTACTTTTGGATTTAGTTTTAAAGATCAATTTGTAAGTGCTTACGATTCCTTTTTAACCCAAACACCCTCTGCTTACCAACTACAAGCGCTGTCAGAGACAACCTTGTTGAGTATAACATATTCCGATTTGCAGGACGTTTATAAAACTACGCAAATAGGAAATTTAATAGGACGTTTAACTGCAGAACGCCTTTTTCTACTTAAATCTAGTCGAGAACAAAACCTCTTAAATCTGTCTGCAGAAGAACGTTATTTAAAATTATTTAAAGAACGGCCAGAACTATTAAAAATCATCCCGCTAAAATATATCAGTTCTTATATTGGTATTACGGCTCAAGCTTTAAGTAGAATAAGGAAACGACTTTAAGGCTAAATGATAAGGTTGTTTTAGATTTTTTGAAATGACTTTATATAAGTTTCAGTGTCTTTTTATTGATTTAGATTCATTGTTTGAGACTTTGAGTACGTCTATCTTTGCAAAAAAACAACAATGATTATATTACTTTTTGTTCTGGTGCTCTGGTATGGAGGGCTATTTTTTCAATCTTTCTTTTTGCATCGTTATGCAGCACACCAAGTCTTTACAATGTCTAAAACCATGGAGCGTATCACCTTTATTTTAACCTGGCTTTTTCAAGGTTCTAGCTATTTAAGTGCCTATGGTTATGGCATAATGCATCGTATGCACCATGCTTATACAGATACAGAAAAAGATCCGCATTCTCCTTCTTATGATGCCAATGTGTTTGCCATGATGTGGAAAACAAAAACGATTTATCAAGATATTAATAAGCAGCGCATTCCTGTAGACGAGCGTTTTACCAAAAATGTACCACAATGGAAATCGTTTGACACCTTTGCAAGCTCAAGGTTTTCAAGAGTGTTATGGATGTCTTTATATGTACTATTTTTTGCGTTATTTGTAACCTCGTGGTGGCAATGGTTATTGTTGCCTATTACCTTTTTAATGGCTCCGATTCACGGCGTAATTATAAATTGGTTTGGCCATATATATGGATATGTTAATTTTCAAATGAAAAATACGAGCAAAAACTTATTTCGTTTCGATTTTTTAATGATGGGTGAAGGTTATCATAACAATCACCATAAACATGCTAGTAGAGCAAATTTTGGAGTTAAATGGTATGAAATTGATGTGACTTATGTCATAATTAAAATACTAAATGCATTAGGTGTAATTCAACTAAAACCTATAAACATTAAGCCATAACTGATTATTATACATAATAAGCTCATCAATTTTGATGGGCTTTTTTTTTACGATTAACATAAATATTAAATTTATAAATTTAGAGTTCAATGTGCTTTAATTAGTTCTTGTTATACTCACTAATTTAAGCATCCAAAACATGATATATCTCATAATTTAGCATGCTGAAAGTCTTAAATTTGTATCCTGTTTTTTAGTGACTATCTAATACTTATATTTTTAAGACTTATGAATAAAAAATCAACCAATAAAGCGATCTATATTGCCACTACAGAACCCGATAGTGGAAAGTCTGTAATCTCACTAGGATTAATGCAATTACTTCTCGGTAAAGCAGCTAAGGTAGGCTATTTTAGACCTATTATAGATGATCTTAAAACAGGAGAAATTGACAATCATATTAACACCGTGACATCTTATTTTAATCTCGATTTAAATTTTGAAGATGCCTATGCTTTTACCCGAAGTGAGGTCATAAGATTAAAAAATGAAGATAAAGACGATAAGATTATCAGTAAAATTATAGATAAATATAAAGCTGTAGAAGAGCGTTTTGATTTTGTATTAATTGAGGGCAGTAGTTTCGTTGGTGAAGGAGCAATTATAGAGTTTGATATTAATGTCTTAATTGCAAAAAACTTGGGTGTTCCGGCTATAATCATTGCCAACGGATTTCAGAAAACCACTGAAGATGTAGTTAGCAATTTACGTATGGCCTACGATTCTTTTAAAGATAAAGGTGTAGAAATCTTATCCGTTATAGCGAATAAGGTTGACAAGGCAAAGCAATCCGTTATGGTTTCAGAATTAGAAAAAAACTTACCTTCTAATGTTATTGTGAATGCTATTCCTCTTAATCCTATATTGGCAAATCCATCCATAAAGGAGATTGTAGAAGAACTCAATGCCGAAGTGCTTTTTGGTGAGTCGCACATCAACAATCAAGCTGGTAATTATAGTGTTGGTGCTATGCAGTTGCGCAATTATCTCACACATTTAAAAGATAATGCTTTAGTAATTACACCAGGTGACCGTGCTGATATTATTTTAGGAGCGCTACAGGCACATGTTTCGGAAAACTACCCTTCTATTTCTGGTATTGTTCTTACGGGTGGTTTAAAACCCGAAGATTCAATTATTAAATTAATTGAAGGCCTTTCGGATGTGGTACCTATTATTTCAGCAAAACGAGGCACCTTTTCGGTAACGAATAGTATCGGAACCATAAAATCTCAGATTTATGCTGAAAACACGCAAAAAATATTGACGTCCATTAAAGGTTTTGAAACATATGTAAAATCCGATGCACTGGTAGAACGTCTTATTACTTTTGAAACCAGTGGAATTACTCCAAGAATGTTTCAGTATAATTTATTAAAAAGTGCCCGCTCAAATAAAAAACATATTGTTTTACCTGAAGGCTTAGATGAGCGTATTTTAAGAGCGACTAAACAACTTATAGATGTTGATGCTGTAGAAATCACGTTATTAGGAGACAAAAAACAGATTGAGGCCAAATTAGTAATGTTAGATATTCCTTTAGATCTCAATCGTATTAATATAATAAACCCAATTGAATCAGAACATTTTGAATCTTACGCTAATACACTTTTTGAGCTTAGAAAACATAAAAATGTCAATTTAGCTATGGCTAAAGATTTAATGGAAGACGTCTCTTATTTTGGTACCATGATGGTACATAAAGGAGATGCAGATGGCATGGTGTCTGGTGCTGTACATACAACACAACACACTGTACTTCCTGCACTTCAGTTTATAAAAACACGTCCCGAAACCTCAATTGTATCGTCTATATTTTTTATGTGTTTAGAAGACCGTGTGTCCGTGTATGGAGATTGTGCTATTAATCCCAATCCAAATTCCGAACAATTAGCCGAAATTGCAATTTCCTCAGCCGCAACGAGTACAGCGTTTGGTATAGACCCTAAAGTAGCTATGTTATCTTATTCGTCGGGTTCGTCTGGAGTTGGTGAAGATGTAGAGCGCGTAAGAAAAGCAACAGATATCATTAAATCTAAGCGTCCAGATTTAAAAGTGGAAGGTCCTATTCAATATGATGCAGCTGTAGATATAAAAGTAGGAAAAACCAAACTACCAGATTCGGAAGTAGCCGGACAAGCTAATGTGTTTATTTTTCCTGATCTTAATACAGGTAATAATACCTACAAAGCAGTACAACGTGAAACTAAAGCTTTGGCTATTGGCCCAATAATTCAGGGTTTAAATAAACCTGTAAACGATTTAAGTCGCGGTTGTACCACAGATGATATTTTTAACACTGTTATAGTTACCGTAATCCAAGCACAAGGCCTTTAAAATTGAATTAGAATGAACATATTAGTCATAAACTCGGGCAGCTCTTCTATAAAATTTCAACTTATTGAAATGCCTTCTGAAACCTTAATTTGTAGTGGTTTAGTAGAACGGATTGGTGCAGAAGATGCCATACTTAATTATAAAACTAAGCTGATAGATATTAAGCATGTAGAACATATAAAAGATTATAAGGAAGGGCTTAAAAGGATTGAAGATTTATTGCTCGATCCTGAGCAAGGAGTCATAAAAAACACCGATGAAATTGAAATCATAGGACATCGTGTGGTGCATGGTGGTAATTCGTTTTCAGACCCCAAATTAATTACAGATACTGTAAAGCAAGATATAAAAGCCTATAGTTCTTTGGCTCCCTTACATAATCCTAATAATCTTCAAGGCATTATAGTGGCAGAACAACTTTTTCCAAAGGCCAAACAAGTGGCTATTTTTGATACAGCATTTTTTCAAACTTTACCAGAGAAAGCAAAAAAATATGCGCTTCCAAATCAACTATATCACGAGGAGCAAATTCAGGTTTATGGATTTCATGGCACCAGTCATAAATATGTTACGGAGAAAGCTTTAGGGTTTTTAAAATTAAAATCCTCTAAGATTATAACTATTCATCTGGGCAATGGTTGCAGTATGACTGCTTCTGTAAATGGAAAAAGTGTAGATCATAGTTTAGGGTTTACACCTTCTAATGGTTTAATCATGGGCACTCGTGTAGGAGATATAGATCATGCCATTATTTTTTATTTGGTAGATAAATTGGGGTATACGCTTCAGGAAGTAAATCACTTAGTCAATAAACAAAGTGGTATGCTTGGTTTAACAGGGTATTCAGACTTAAGAGATATTGAAAGAGAAGCTGGAAGTGGCAATAAAGATTGTCAGTTAGCTTTGGCCATGAATGCCTACCGAATAAAAAAATATATCGGAGCATACACTGCTGCGATGAATGGATTAGATGCTATTATTTTTACTGCCGGAATTGGTGAAAACTCAAGCGTAATCCGACAATTGGTTTGTGAGGATATGGATTTCTTTGGTATAGATATTAATATTGCTAAAAATGAAATTAGATCTAAAACAATCAGAGAGATTAACACCGAAACTTCAAGAACTAAAATTCTAATCGTTCCAACTAATGAAGAATTAGAAATTGCCAAACAAGCATTTCAGCTTCTAACCTAATATTGAATTTTGCATTATTAATTCCTAACTTAGGTTCAATAAATAGCATAAAAAAGCGTCATATAATATATAGGACGCTTTTTTATTTATAATCTTCCCACTAAAGTTTAGCTAGAGTTTCATTTGGCTTTAATGTAATATTGCGTTCTGCTACGAAAATTCCGTCTTCAGTTTTCAATTTTAGAATACGCGTCGGATCTCCTTTCTTAGTCATGCGTTTTCTACATGTTTTTGTCAATAATGGATCTTCATCAAATAAAAATGATTCTACAACATATGCTTCAGAAGATGGTGCTTTTATAACAGGAAATATTTGTTGTAATTGGTTGTATCTTCGATCACCTCCAGGTACAAAAGTGTAAAATGTATATCGTCCGTCAGCGTCGGTTTTAATCCAACTTCTATGAAATACGTAACGGTCTTCACCTGTATTTCTCAAATCGAATTCACCATTTTCATTGGGTTGTTCAATAAATAGAATGACATCTTTCGCAGGTGTAACACCATCACTTTGGTAAATGATACCAGTCAGTTTTAGTTTGTTTTTTTTAGATCTAAAATCTGGAATCGTATCCGTACTTCTTAATTGATCTTCTGCACGATCATAAATAGGATTATTAAAACCTAAAATAGCATTAGATTCTTGTGCCTTCACATTAGTATTTATACTAAAGAATGCTATTACGAACACTAAACTTAATAGATTTTTCATTGGGATAAGCTTTTGGGTTTCACCAAAATTGATGCTTTTACATTGTAATACCTTAAAAACCACACTAATGCATCATTTTTACGATAAACCGAAAAAAAAGACCAAAATTTCCGATGAACTGCGACACAGGTATTTATAAATGAGACTCAACACAAGGATCTAGAGTGGTTTTTAATACGGTTATTTTTATAGAAAAAACAATAGGTAAAAAGAGATCTTTTTGAATTCATATTTTATAAGAAGATAGGTTGGTTTCAAAGACTTAAATTCGGTATAAAAATCGGTTTTTAATTGGCTAAGATTTAGCCTATAAAAAGGCTTAATATTTAAAGAAGCGGATACCGTTTTTTTACAAAAAAGACACAATATATAAGTGAAACACACTCAAAAACGTCAAAAGTATTTCGTCGGTATTATTAGCGTTTAATCCACTAAACATGCAGTTTAACCCTAAAATATGTATTTCACATACAAAAATCTTTAGTGAAAAATGCTTAAATAAAGTTGTTTTCTTTAATAAATTGTATAGATTTGTGGAACTAAGATTAATTAAATAGCGTGAATATGAAAACCAAATCTACTTTATTTTGTGCTTTATTTTTTCTAATGATCAGCGTGAGTTTTGCTCAAAAAAAAGAGCCATCTCAAAGTATTATTAGTGGTAAAGTTAACATCGCAAAATATCATAGTCGAGAAGACCTTAAAAGAATGAAGAAAGGCGAGTTACTCGACTTGTATATAGAACGAATTGAAGTTATAGTAAATATTCTTCCAAATATCGCGTTTGCTACAAAACCGGGAGTTACTATGGAAAATCTCGGGATTCCAGATACAAAAGATAACAAGAAAGCTTTAGAAGATAATATAGATGCTTCTACCTCTTATTTTGATAGCACAATGGAATTTCAAAAAAAGATATTACCATACTCTGATACTACAGATTTAATTGCAGCGATTCTTTTTTACGAATCCACTTTAAAAGCATTACATACCTACGACGATTTCAAAAAAGATTAGTTAGTTTTTTTAATTATTAAATGTGTTTTAAAACCTTGACCCCAAAAAGTCAAGGTTTTTTTTAGTTTATTATCTTCAATAGAAATAACAGCTACAAATTCAGCTTAAGACTCTAATTATGACGTTTAATAGGAATATTCTGTAGTATTATTCCTATATTTTTTAATATATGTAGTATTTTATCGATATTATTTGTGTTTCGTGGAATATATTTATATGTTTGATCTTAATTGTAAGAATGGACCCCTTTAAATTTACCTACTATGAAAAAAATTACACTTTCTTCACTTTTATTTCTTTTGGTGTTTGGTAATTTATTTGCTCAACAAGAAAAAGGAATTATAGGTTACAATAATTGGTTAGACACTTGGACAGACTTTCAACCCAACAAGGCTAACTACGAAGAACCAACACAAATTTTATCTGGAAACATTTCAGAAGATATGACCTTAAACAAAAGGAACACCTATCTTTTATTAGGTGAAGTATTTGTTACAGATAGTACTACATTAACTATAGAACCAGGAACAGTTATACTAGGTGATCATAAAAGTAAAGGATCTTTAATTGTAGCTAATGGATCTAAACTTATTGCTGTGGGAAATTCAACAGACCCAATTGTTTTTACATCTAATAGAACAGATAAAAAACCTGGTGATTGGGGAGGTTTATTTTTACTTGGTGATGCACCAATAAATATTTTTGGCAAAGTGGCATCGCTTAATTATGGTTTAAACCCTTCATCAACAGAAAGTATTAGTTATGGAGGAGACAACATTGAAAGCGACTCGGGTATATTAGATTACGTGAGAATTGAATACGCAGGAAAGAAAACAAAAGGATTTGAAAATTTTAGCGGATTAACGCTTGCTGGTGTCGGAAATAAAACGGCTATAAGTAATGTAATGGTTAGTTATAGTGAAGGCCATTCTTTTAATGTTTTAGGTGGTGAGGTGAATTTAATAAAGACTGTTTCTTACAGATCTAAATATAATGACTATAATTTTAATACAGGTACACAGTGTCGTATTGAAAATGCTTTAGCAATTAGATCACCATACATCTCTAGTGCTGATGGATCTCGATGTATGTCCGTTCAGTCTTATGATTTAAAAGAAAATGCTGATACGTCTAAAAAACAAACTTTTGTTAATGCTGAAAACCTAACTCTGGTTAATATTAGTAAAGATTTAAAATCTGATATTAGTGTTGGTTTGGTACAAGAAGCAATCTCAATTGGTCCAGATGTATCCTTTCATATTAATAAAAGTGTGATTTCTGGTTTTAAACCAGCAGTCATTTTAGATGAACGCATTACTATTAATAGTGAAAACCTAGACAAGATTAAGATTACACAATCTTATTTTAATAATTGCAGGGGCAATATTTTTAAGGAATATTCATCTAACAACGATGATTTAGAAAGTTGGTATGGCAGTAGAGCTTTTGATAATGTCTATTCTAAAGGTCCAGATCACGAAACCTTTATTGCCTCTGACAACGCCAGGAATCCTGATTTCAGATTAAGAATCAATAAAATTATTGCATCCAATGACTTGTTTGACGATGAAGAAGAGGAAGATTGAATTGAATCTCAAAAACATTTTAAAAACTTATACGTGTGTCTACATTATGTAAATCATTAATTTAACCTAAACCGCTTATAGACTAAAACTACAATTCCCAAACCAATGCTTAAACCTACTTACCTAACCCAATTCTTTTATGGAATTTGCTTATGCCTCGCTATTATAGCACAGCGAGCTAACGCGCAAGTAGTAATTGGTGCGCCAAACTTAGGATTTTCGCAAGCCTGTGCTAGTGATTCTTTCAATAGCTATAATGCCACTTTTATATTCTCACCAGAAACTGCTTTAGACTCCTCCAATCAATTTACCATTGAAATGTCTAATGCTGACGGAGATTTTTCTGATCCAACCATTATACACACTACTGCAGCAGGATCAGTAACTGTTTCGCCCGCTACCATTGCTTTTTCTATTCCAGAAACTACTGCTGGTGAAAACTACCGTATTCGAATTAAAAGTAGTGCACCTATAGCTACGAGTTCTAAATCGGTTCCTTTTGCAGCCTATTATAAAATTCAAGATTCCCCTTTTACCATTAATAACCTAGTGTCTACAGGAGCGTATTGTGCAGGAGGCAGCTATTTATTATCCATTGATAATCCAGGGAATGGTACTAACGATTCACCGCTTCAGTATCCAAGCCTAACATATAAATGGTACAAGGTAACAGGACCAACGACTTCCGATTTTGTTGCCGATGGTTCAACTTTATCAGTAAATACTGAAGGTACTTATTTTGTAAAAACAAATTATGGCACCTGTACTTCAAATTCTTTCTCTAATCGTGTTACTATTAGCGAAGCCGTATCTGGTGAAGCCAATGCCACAATAGTGTCGAGTTTAGGAAATCCATTTTGCCCAGAACAAGGTCTTACCACCTTAAGTACTATTGGTGGTTTATCCTATCAATGGTATAAAAATGGCAATATTATTCCAGAAGCTACAAGTCAAATGTACCAAACTGACGAATCTGGTATTTTTTCTGTTCAAGTTGACTTAGGTGAATGTGCAGCTTCTGGCTCTATAGATTTAGTAAGTGAATTATTTGATAGTTCTATAGATGTTCCCGAATACAATGAAATGCCTACAGAAGACTCTTTATGGGTGACGGTAACGACCACAGCTATAAATCCTGAATTTAAATGGTATTTAAACGGCAATATTATTGCAGGTGCTACGGAGGCTTCATTTGAAGCTAGTGAATTTGGTGATTATACCGTAAGCATAACACAAACTACGGGATGTGCTACAACGGTTGAATATACTTTTACAATTGAAGAAGAGCTCGATCTCTTTCCAGATGTTGAAGCTATTCCTAATCTTATCAGTCCTAATGGAGATAGTATCAACGACACATGGATTATACCAACAGCCTATGTGAGTGGTACGGATACAGAAGTGATCATTATGAATAATCAAGGAAAAATAGTTTTACAGACTAAAGATTACTTAAATAATTGGCCAGAAAACGATTTAAAACTTACAAGTATTAACCAGGTGTATTATTATATCATAACCACATCTGATAATAAAACAAAAAAAGGTTCTATAACCATAGTGAAATAACATGAAAGGACTATTCTTACTTCTTATATTATGTTTCTGTTCTATACAGACATTCTACGCGCAAGAAGATGACGGAGTGGTTTCATTTGCCATACCAACTCGAAATTCGTTGACCTTTAATCGTTATACCATTAACCCAACCTTTAGCTTTGTGCGAGAGCAAACCAAGTCTATAAGTTTCTATAATAAAAGAGAATGGGTACAATTTGAAAACGCGCCCCTCACCTACTTAGCTAGTTACTCAGGACGATTTGGTGAAAATATTGGAGCTGGCTTGGGATTGTTTCAGCAAAATTATGGAGTACTCACCACCTTTGGTGGTATTTTGAATTTTGCATATAATGCAACATTGGGCTACGACAGTAATCTTACCTTCGGACTTAACATAGGTGCTTATAAAAGTGGTATTAATACAGGAGATGTGGTCACCAACTTTAATGATCCTTCTTTACAAAATGTACCTGAAAATTTTCTTATCACAATTAATCCAGGTATCAATTATGGTACTGAATTTTTAGATTTTGGTGTTTCTATAAACAATTTAGCTTTATATAATTTAGAATCGTCTGAACTTATAGAAGACAATCCTCAACAAAGTGTTCAAGCTCATGTGATGTACACAGGCTACATGTCTAGTAGAGGTTTTTTTGATGAAAGTAAATTTACAGGATTATTACGTTCTGAATTTCAAAAAGAAGAAACTATTATTTCTGGTGTGGCCATGGTGACCGTACCTAAAGGAATTTGGGGACAAGTAGGTTACAACATGCTTTATGGTATTTCTGGTGGCATTGGATTGAATATAACGACGCAAATCGCTATTGAATACAATTATGAAACTGCTTTTGGTGATTTAAGCAATTATGGACCTTCTCATGAAATTTCTTTAGCTTATCGATTTAAAAATAATAAATATTACGATTACAGTCGTGCAGACGATGTAACAGGTATTCTATCTACAAATAAAAACAGAAGACGTCGTGTTACGAAATCACCCAAACCAACTGTAGCAAGTCGTAAATCAGTTATTGATACCAAAGCAAAGGCGGATGCAGAAGCTCAACGCATTGCAGAGCAACAAACTGTTGAAGCAAAACAAGAAGAACTAGTATTACAGCAACAACAGGAAGCAGAAGTAAAAGCCAAGGCTGAAAAGGAAGAAGCTGAACGCATAGCAGCACAACGTGCAGAAATGAGAGCTAAAATTCAGGCAGAGCAAAAAGCTCAAGAAGAAGCTGCTGCTCAAGCTAAACTATTAGCGGAACAAAAAGCTCAAGAAGAAGCTGCTGCTCAGGCTAAACTATTAGCGGAACAAAAGGCCCAAGAAGAAGCTGCTGCTCAGGCTAAACTATTGGCAGAACAAAAGGCTCAAGAAGAAGCTGCTGCTCAAGCTAAACTATTAGCAGAACAAAAGGCTCAAGAAGAAGCTGCTGCTCAGGCTAAACTATTAGCAGAACAAAAGGCTCAAGAAGAAGCTGCTGCTCAAGCTAAACTATTAGCAGAACAAAAAGCCCAAGAAGAAGCTGCTGCTCAAGCTAAACTATTAGCGGAACAAAAGGCTCAAGAAGAAGCTGCTGCTCAAGCTAAACTATTAGCGGAACAAAAAGCTCAAGAAGAAGCTGCTGCTCAGGCTAAACTATTAGCGGAACAAAAGGCTCAAGAAGACATAGAAGCTACTGTTGATACTATTGCAGATCCAACGGATGCGCTCGCCGTATCGATGCAGGCCATATCTAAAGCAACAGAAGCGTCCAAAGCCGTTCAAAATGAATTATTAAAACAATTCGATGACATTGTCGCTATTAAGGATCAGGATCTAAAAGATATGAAGGAAGAGAATGATTTAAGTGATCAAGGCATTGTTGTGCAGCCAAAACCATTTAAAAGTGTTACGGCTGAAAACAATAAACTGAGAGCTATTAAAGCAGATTTAGATGCTGTGATAAAAACACGTAGCGAAAAAATTGAAGAACTTAAAGCAATATATGAAGAGCGTGCAGCTATAAATGAATTAGCCTTAGATGAAGTAACATTATTCTATAAAAAAGAAATTAAAAGATTACAATCAGAACAGTTAAAAGCCAATGAAGCCAAATCTAAATTAGATCTGAAGTTAGAAGCGATTAAAGTGGCCACTGAATTTGAGAAAAGAAGACGTATTAAGCGTGCTGCTTTTAATAATGAAGATGATAGATATAGCCAAGATAGAGCTCGATTAAAAAACTTAAGGGAAACCACAGCATTAGCAGAAACGCCTTATAAAGCTGAAGATTTTGATTTTGGAGAAGCTCAAGGTAATAGTATTAAGATATTAAAAAACATCAATCATATTGAAAGTGGTTTTTACCTAATCATTGCTGTCCATAACGATGTAAAAAGTAGAGACGAATTTTTAAGGAAAGTTATCGCATCTGGAAGAACTAATGTTGATTTCTTTCACGATGTAAACACGAGTAAGTATTACATCTATTATGATAAAGTTGATGATATTTCAAGTGCTAATAGCGCCTTAGAATCAAAAGGAAACAGACCTTATAATGGAAAAATGACAATAGTAAAAATAGAAAACCAATAATAGTTAAGCCACCTTTCACCTTAGTCTTTGCCCCAAGATCTAAAGTGATAAACTAAAATAAAGTATCATGAAAAAACCTACTTTTTCTAGAATAGCCTTAATTGCCCTAATACTCCTCTTAGGACAGCTGACATTTGCTCAAAACTATCAACCCTTTAACCCTAGATTCAATGAGGATTTAAAAGGAGATATCGTCCTTATTGGAAATAATATCCTCGGACCAAATAACGAGCCATTTAATAATAATTGGGTTTATAATCATCAAGTTGATATGACTTATATTGATATTGATACCGATGGCTCTACGTTTAGTTCTTCTAGTGCAGACCTAACCATACCAAACCCTAATTGTTATAGAATTATATATGCAGGTTTATATTGGGGAGCAGTAAATCCCGGAGACGCTCCAATTACAGATGTAAAATTTAAAGGACCTTCTGGTGGTTACAATGATATTGAAGGGACAATTATTTATGAAGCAGGAAGTAATACCGTAGATGGTGGTGATAGTTTTTCTTATGCGTGTTTTGCAGATGTGACTTCTATTGTAACAAGTTTTGGTTCTGGTGCTGACTTAGGAACTTACACCGTTGCTAATGTATCATCTGCTGAAGGAAGAACAGCTTCTTATAATCCATACAATGGTACGGGTCAATCAGCTGGTTGGTCCTTATTTGTCGTTTATGAAGATCCGACTTTACCAGGTAAATCAATTACAAGTTTTGACGGTTTTAGTGCAATTAGTGTTGCTGGTGGAAATCCAACATTAGATATTCCTGTAGATGGTTTTAGAACCGTGCCTGCTCCTGCACCTGTGAGAGCTAATTTTGCTTTTGCAACTTTAGAAGGAGATAGTCCTATTCTTGGAGACCGTTTAAGATTAAATGGTGTAAGTTTATCTACAGCAGATCGTCCGGTTTCAAATTTTTTCAATAGTTCTGTTACACAGTTAGATGCTACACCTGTTAATGATAGAGTGCCAAATAGTACCAATACATTAGGATTTGATACTGGTGTTATAGCCATTCCTAATCCAGGAAATACAGTTATTGCTAATGATGCTACTTCTGGAACTATTCGGTTAGAAACAAGTGGTGATACCTATTTTCCATATTTCTTTGCCTTTGCTGTAGAAATTATAGAGCCCAACATTGTCTTGACTAAAATTGTAGAAGATGACACCGGAAATAATATTGGTGATCAGTATGTTGGTTTAGGATCGTCATTAAATTACGTTATTGGATTTCAGAATACTGGTAATGATCACGCTACAAGCTTTCAAATTAGAGATATTCTACCTGTTAATATTATTTTTAATTATCCAGATGATTTAGTGTTACCTCCAGGTGTGTCTGTTTCAAGTTATAATCCAGCGACCAGAGAGATTATCTTTGCTATCGATGATTCCTTAGTGGAGGAAAATGATCCTGTTTACGAAATACGTATTGAGGTTGAAGTTGTAGAGTCTTGTAATTTGTTAGTTGATGCTTGTACTAATATCATAAGTAACCAGGCTTTTGCGAGTTATAATGGGTATTACAACCCTAATTTTAATATTACTGATGACCCAAGTTTAAGTAGCAATACAGGCTGTTTATTATCTCCTCAAGCAACGAACTTTTTAGCCGATTTAAATTGTACTTTTTCTCAAGATATTGTTTTATGTGGAGAAAGTGTGGATTTAACCGCAGCCGATGGTTATGATTCTTATGCTTGGTCTACGAGTCCGACAGGAACACCTATCATTGGTGATACACAAACTATTACTGTTACTGAAACCGGATCTTATTATTCGTTTAATACTGCTGTCGCTCCATGTCAATCCATTGTTCAAGAATTTCATGTGGAAATTTTTGGAGGAAATACGACCAACCCGGTCATTCCTTATGCAGATGAAGTTGTTACCTGCCCTAACGACGGTAAACTTTTACCTAATATCTTTTTGTGTGGTGCTAATGATTCAAGGTTAATTGAAACAAATATCGCTAATTCAACTTCAGTTATATGGGAAAAATTAGACGAATCTAGCTGTTCTGCTGTTACAGATACTGATTGTGCTAATGAAGATGCATCTTGTACGTGGAATGAAGTAGAAACTGGAGCTAACTTTCTTGCCGATACAGCTGGTCAATATAGATTAACTATTAATTATCCTGGTGGCTGTTTTGTTCAGTTTTATTTCAATATATATGAAAACATTCTTAACGCTACTGTAAACGCCACAGATATCATATGTACTACAGACGGAAGTATCACTGTAAATGGAGTTCCTTCTGGATACGAATACAGTTTAGATGGTGTAACATTTCAAGATAGTAATGTATTTGCTATAGATACACCTGGTTTGTATACTGCATATATTAGACAAGTTGGTGTGGATACAAACCCTTGTGTATTTACAGTGCCTGATGTTCAAATTAGAGACAGAGCGTTTTCAGGTTCTACAATTGTAACTCAACCCTTATGTCATGATGACAAAGGAACAATTCATTTGGCGGCAAATGATATAGATCCGCAATATTCATTTACACTACACCAAGGTGGAACGTTAGTAAATAATGTTGGACCAATAATAGAAAATACATATACTTTTCAAAACTTAAACCCTGGAACTTATACAGCAACTATCACTTCTGAAAATGGTTGTATATTTAGTGAGGATATTACCATTTCAGAACCACCAATATTAACAGCTACGGTAGCATTAACTAGTCCTTTAAATTGTACTGATGGTGAAATTACTGTATATCCAGAAGGAGGGACACCACCTTACTTCTATTTTGTTAATGGCTCAGTTGATTTTCAGTCAGTCCCAGAAATTGTTGTAACCTCAGCTGGTATTTATAACATAACAGTTACGGATTCTAATAACTGTAGCACAGATGTAACGATTTCTGTTGAGGCTATTTCTAGTCCTGAATTTACAGTTGATGTTACTGATATTGCTTGTGCAGATGCAAGTGATTCGGGAGCTTTATCAATCAATGTCACCAATGCCAATGGTAGCAGCATTGCATATAGTATTGATGGTGGTACAACATTTGTAAATTCTAATGTTTTTACAGGATTAGCTGTTGGAAACTACGATGTGGTTTTGCAATACACCTCTGGTCCTGATGTTTGTGAGACCATACCTCAGACTGTTATAATTAATTCTGCAACAGCTATTACAGGAACGGCTGAACTATCTGCACCTTTTACGTGTTTATCAGACGGAAGTATTACTGTTACAAATGTTACTGGTGGAGATGCACCTTATACATATAGTATTGATGGAGTAACATTTCAAACAGGAAATACGTTTAATAATTTAACTGCAGGAAACTATACCGTAATCGTAAAGGATGATAGTGGATGTTCTACTGCAATGAATGAAATTACTATTGAAGCATTAAACCCTCCAACAGATTTAACCTTTGATAATTCACCTGTCACTTGTCCTTCCAATACCTCAACTATATCTATTACAAGTACTACAGGTGGTACAGGAACTTTAGAATATCAAATTACAGCACCAGCTTCGGCTGCAACGGTTTATCAAACATCTACGGATTTTTCAGGTTTAGAACCAGATACGTACACCTTTCAAGTTAAAGATGAAAATAACTGTGTCTATAGTGAGTCTTACACCATTGACCCTATCCCTACTCCAACCTTATCTGTAGTACTAACAGAAGGGTTAGATTGTACAACATCACCTGATGCCGTGATTACTGGGACGATTTCAGGTCCAGCACCTTATACTTATGCTGTTTCTATTAATGGTGCTACATTTACAGATTTAGGCGCAACAGGAACACCTTTTACATACACCACGGGAACGGCAGGAACTTATCAGTTTCAGATTACCGACGCCAATGGTTGTACCGCTGAGTCTTCAGAAATCACCGTAAATCCATTATCGTTACCAGCCTTAAGCTTAGTAACGCAATCAGAACCTATATTATGTCATGATGATACCAACGGTGCCATTGCTGTTACCATTGATACTTCCGTAGGAACTCCACCATTCACTATCAACGTAAATAATGATACAACAGGAATGAATTACGGTACACAGACCTCTAGTTTACCAGCAGGAACATACACGGTAACACTTACCGATTCTAAAATGTGTACTACCACAGAAACGGTAACAATAGATCAACCAGATGCAATAACAATAGATCATGAAGCTATCGATATTACTTGTGGCACTGGTGGAGTTTCTCAAGGTTCAGTTATTATAAATTCAGTAGTTGGTGGTACAGCTCCATATAATTATTTTGTAACAGGAACAAACGGATATGCGAATTCAGAACTTAATAATACAGGATCGACATCAGTGAGTTTTGATGTTGTTGATTTTGGATTATATGAAATTAATGTGGTTGATGCCAATGGTTGTTCTGTTATAGTCCAGAATGTTCTCGTAGCATCACCTCCTACAGATTTAGACATCGATGTTACAACTACGGTAGATTGTTCTACTGGCGGAGAAGCTGAAGTAAGCATTGGTTCATCTCTTACAAGTGCAGGACCATTTTTCTTTAGTATTTATGAAGGCCCTAGTTCTGTTTACCCAACAGGAACTTGGTTGCCAGAAGACGCTCCTGGTAGTGAATCTGCAACCTTTACCGGATTAATACCTGGAGTATTATATACGTTTATAGTTTATGATCAATCTACAAACTGTAGTTATTATGAGCCAGCAACGGTTCCTATTCCTACGAATTCAACATTAACCGCAACTGCTGTTAGTGCTCAAAATATTACGTGTACAGGAAGTGCTGATGGTAATGTCTCATTTACAGTTAATAGTGTTTATGGTAGTGCTGTTTCTGTAAATTATGAAATTTTTGATTCATTAAGCTTAACATCAACAGCTGTTTCGGGTTCAGGAACTGTGCCTGCAAATGGTGCATTAAACGTTTCAGAATTAGGACCATTACCATTTGGAAATTATTTTGTTTCTATTACTGAAACTTCGGGACCAAATGCAGGTTGTGGTGTGGTTACTGTACCTTTTAACATTACTGAATCTGCTTTTCTTTTAGAATTAGCCGTATCGATTGATCAAAATGCAAATTGTAATCCTAACTCTGGAATTATTAGTGCTATCGGATCAAACGGTACACCTCCATACGTATACCAAATTACAACGACACCTACTACTCCATTAGCAACGGATACTGCTTGGAATACTTCAAGTACATTCAATATGGATGCAGATAGTTATTATGTGCATGTCAAAGATGCTTATGGTTGTATCGTTACGAGTCCGGTTCAAGTTATAGATAACGATCCAACACCAGTAATTTCAGCAAGTTTAACCAATCAGTGTACGGTTGTAGAAGGTGAATATGAAATAGATGTGACATTAGATACACCAGGAATACCACCGTATAGCGTTAGTATTGATGGTGGTGCATTCCAAACAAGTACGTTTCCTTTTACACTATCAAATTTATATTCTGGCACACACACTATAGCAATTCAAGATGTTAATGGTTGTGGAAATAGTGTATCCATAGATGTCGTATCACCTATTAGCATAACTCCAGAAGTTACAGCTTTACCATCATGTAATAATGATGATGGTGAAATTACAATAACAGGTTCTGGTGGTTCAGGATCTTATACCTATACTATTTTACCAAGCTCGCCATCAATTAGCTTAGCTGGTAATGTATTTTCTGGAGTTCCTTCAGGATCTTATACAATTACTATTACAGATACCGTGACTTTATGTTCTGAAGAGGTTTCAATCTCAGTTTCTGAGGCCGTACTTCCAACGTTTACATTAACTCCAAATACTATTACATGTTTTGGAGACAACTCTGGATTGTTTGAAATAAATATTGAAGATTATTCAGGCGCCTATACTTATGAAGTCTTTGATAGTTCTGGAGCGTCTGTAACAGGTCTTGTTAATGCAAACACAATTACAAACCCTGAAATTGTAACAGGAATGGAAGCTGGTACATTTTCAGTGATGATAACGGAAACGGATATTCCTTTCTGTTCAGCAACATCTACTGTAATTATAACATCTCCAATAGAAGCTTTAACCCTTGATGTGTCTGAAACTTCAAACGTAACCTGTAATGATAGTGAAGGTACCATTACAGCTGTTGCTTCTGGTGGTTGGGGAGATTATGAATATGAACTAACAGGTGCAGCTACGGTCGCTTATGCTTCAAATGGTTCTTTCTCAGGATTATCTGCAGGAACTTATACTGTAAATGTGAGAGATGCTGGAGGTTGTATACTAACAGAAACCATTACATTAGAAACTCCAACTCCAATTACAGCAACATTTACTCCAAGTACAACAGTCTTAGCATGTTTTGGTGACCAAGATGCGAGTATTACTATAAGTAATGTTACGGGCGGACAAGGCTCTAATTATACATATACCTTAAATACGGTGTCACCAACACCTAGTGTTTCTGGTCCACAAACGTCTAACGTATTTGAAAATTTAGGACCCGGAACCTATTTTGTGAGAGTTACAGATGGTTATGACTGTGAATTAACATCAGTCAATATTGAGATTACTGAACCTGCACCAATAGAAGCCAGTTTGGTAAGAACCACTTCGCAAACCTGTTTAACAGAATCGACCTTAACATTAAGTGCAACAGGAGGAACAGGATTATATTCATATAGTGATAATGCTTCTTTTACTCCAATAATTGGAACGTTCACAACATCAACGACATTTTCAGTACCAGATGGGACGTATGCATATTATGTGAGAGATATTAATGGTTGTATTGCCACTGTTTCTAATGAAATCACTGTAGATCCATTACCTACTTTAGAAGTGACCTTAGAATCTACTAACCCAACTATTAATTGTGCTGGTGATAATAATGGTTCTATTTTAGCTACGGCAATTGGTGGTTTAGGAAATTATTCTTACACGTTACAGGATAATTTTGGTAACACTGTTAATGCTATAGAAAATAGTCAGGGTTACTTCACGGAACTTTACGCTGGTGACTATGTCGTTTTAGTAGAAAGTGGTGATTGTAGTGCTACATCTGCACCAATAAGTATTACGGAACCAGATGATCCTGTTGATGCTACACTTAATATTAACAATGTAAGTTGTGCTGGCAGTAATAATGGTTCTATTGAAGTTATTGCTACTGGTGGAACAGGAATCATTAAGTATGCGATTTCACCACAATTAAATCAGTTCTTCGATATTAATACTTTCGAAAACTTAGCTCCTGATGATTACACTATAATAGTACAAGATGAACTAGGTTGTTATTTAACATTCGATGTTACCATAACGGAACCGCAACCTGTAATCCTAAGTATCGTTGCAGATTCTTTCTTCCCAGAAGTGTGTTCAGGAGATGTTAATGGTGAGTTTAGTATAGACATTTCAGGAGGCACACTTCCATACAGTATAAGTTTAGATGATTATAATGGTGTTTACACAACAGGTAGTACCATCCAAACAGAATTTGATTTCACCAACTTAGAAGGTGGAGATCATACGGTTTTTGTTAGAGATGCTGAAGGGTGTGAATCTGAATGGAATATTACTTTTCCAGAATCAGTAACTATTTTACCTGAAGTGATAGTGGAATCTATTTGTGATAACAACGCACAAGGCAATGTTGTCACCGTTACAGTAGATGATTCGATTGAAGATTTAGATCAACTTGATTATTCTTTAAATGGTGGGCCTTTTCAATCGGATAATAAATTTTATAATGTACCTGTTGGAACAAATCACTATATAGATGTTAGACATACCAACGGCTGTATTCAAACGACTGAGTTTTTCGATATAGAAATGGCTGACCCAGTAACCTTGAGCTTAGCAGAAGGAGACTTAAACGAATATATCGCAAATGCTTCAGGTGGTACAGGTGATTATCAATTTACAATAAACGATGAGGATTATGGTGATGAGAATACATTTATCATTTATGAATCAGGATTATATACTATAACAGTTACAGATAGTAGTGGCTGTTTTGCAACCGTTGAGGTAGAGTTAGTATTTCAAGATATCTGTATCCCTAATTGGTTCACTCCAAATGGTGATAACAAATATGATACTTGGTCACCAGGTTGTATAGAAAATTATCCAAATCTTACCTTCGACATATTTGATCGTTATGGTCGTAAAGTAGCGACTTATAAAGTTGGTGAAGCATGGGATGGTAAATACATGGGGAAAGATTTACCAACGGGTGATTATTGGTTTGTTGTAAAAACAAATGATTCCATACATGATAAAGAATTTGTCGGACACTTTACACTTTATAGATAATTGCTAAGAACTTAAAAAGATAACATCATGAAAAAAATCACACTATATATTCTTTTTTTGGTCTTTGTACAAAGTTATGGCCAAGAATTAAACTTACCAGTATGGACTCAGTATTTAGCAGATAATAATTTTGTAATATCACCTACCTATGCAGGCATTGGAGATAATTTAAAAATTAGAGCGAATGGATTAACGCAATGGGTTGGTATCAAAGATGCGCCAGATAATCAGTCAGTGTATGTCGATTTTAGAATGTCTGATCGCTCAGGAGTAGGAATATCGGCATATAACGATAAGAATGGTAACACACGTCAAAAAGGAGTTAAGTTTTCTTTTGCACATCATTTGACCTTAGATTATAAGACGAAACAATTTCTATCCTTTGGTTTATCATATAATATAAATAGTTTTAGGGTTGAAATAGAAAATTTTAATACCACATATGATATTCCCATTTTAGATCCAGCGATTACAGATGACAGAGGAATATCTAATAACAATTTTGATGCAGGGATTTTATACCGTTGGAAAGCCTTTTATTTAAGCTTTAATGCGAATAATTTTCTGAACAAAGATATTGATCAATATATTGGTGTTGAGCCTAGCAAGTTGTTGAACTATCAATTATATACTGGTGTAGTCATTAAAAACCGTCACAATAAAGATGTTGAATTTGAACCCTCTGTATTTGTACAAATGTTTGATAGCGATAGACGTTCTAGTACAGATTTAAACTTTAAATACAGAAAGTTTAATAGAAAAGGAGATTACTATTTTGTTGGAGGTTCTTACCGTTTCTTAAACGATCAATTCTTTAAGCCATTAAATTTAGGGCCAATGGCAGGGATTACTTTTAATCAGTTCTTTTTTGCTTATTCGTATCAATTAACAATAAATGATCTCTCAGGTTTTAACTCAGGGACGCATATGATAACAATCGGTTTAGATTTTTTACAAGGTGCTAGCAATTGCGCCTGTACTAAAGGTACGAGTCAAAGTTATTATAGGTAAGCGTTAATAATATTTCATTTTTAGCCAAAAGCTTAGATTTAGATCTGAAATGATTTTTAACATAACTAACTCTTACTGTTGTGTTTAAGTTCGACGATTTAATAATCCGTATAACGGATTTTTAAAGGTTTAAGTAAATTAATAGTTACGTTTACTATGCTATTAATTATTAGACCTATTCAATGAAAAATCATTTCACTAAGAAATGGTTTGGGCAAATCCCATCATATATTCAGTCCAAATCATTCAAAATTAGATCCGCGCTAATTGTATTTGCATCATTGTTATTATTTGGTGCATTCCCTTATTTCAATGGTCAAGGTCCTGGATTAACAATACAAGATCATGGCAGTATTGGTCCGTATGCAGATTTAAAATTTCCAGATGAAGCCAATATTGATTTATCTTTAACGCATAGAGTTGCCTACCCTAATTTAACATTTAATTCTCCAATTGTTTATAAAGCGGTACCCAATCAAAATCGCATTATATTAGCACAACTCGATGGAGTTATCTACTGGTTTGACGATGACGAAACCACGACTACCAAAACCGTGTTGTTAGATTTAAACGAAGATGTCGGAGTGGTTCACGATGGTGGATTTTTAGGCCTAGCATTACATCCAGATTTTAATGCTGCCGCAAATGCTAAAAATTATGTTTACGTTTATTATACATCAGAGAATTGGAATAGTGAAGACGAACCAAGACCAGGCACACATACAGGTCAAGGTTGTACTTGGAGCGAAGGCACAAGAAATGAATACCAAGGAAATTCATTAATTTTAGAGCGTTTTGAGGTCGATCCTACAAGTTTAACTTTTATTCCTGGTTCTAGACTTAATTTGTTTGATGTAAGAATGTATGGTACCACCCATTATGGTGGTGGAATGGATTTTGGTGATGATGGATTTTTATATTTAACTATTGGAGACCAGGCTTCTTGGAGACGTGCTCAAGATATTACGGACAATTTTAATGGAGGTGCTTTAAGAATAGATGTAGATAAAGATCCTACTAAAAGCCATGCTCCTATTAGAAAAAAACAAGATGTTGGGTATTTTGGTGAATCTTCAGGAATTAATTATTGGATTCCTAACGACAATCCTTTTTTAAGTCCAGATGGTTCACGCTATGAAGAATATTACAGTGTGGGATTAAGAAATCCTTTTAGAATGTCTAAAGACCGTGTTACAGGTGAGTTTTACATCGGTGACGTTGGCTTAAGCTCACATGAAGAGGTGAATATCCTAAAAAAAGGAGCAAATTACGGATGGCCTATATATGAAGGATTTGGGTACAGAAATACCAGTTGTGCTTCCATGTTAGACGGAATGCCACACGAAGAACCTTTAACAGAATTTTCAAGAAATGATGCTAGAGCTTTAGCTGGTGGTAATGTATACAGAGGGACAGAAATCCCTGATTTATATGGTGTATATGTCTGCGCCGATTATTCAAGAAATGGTATTTTTACAGTTAATACGCTTACAGGAGATTACGAACAAGTCTCTAGTTTACAGAATGTAATTTCATTTGGTGAAGATAAAAATGGCGAACTGTATTTACTAAGACATGGTAACAACAGAAACATACATAAACTTATTGAAGGCATCGATAATGGTTATGCTCCCATGCCACAATTACTTTCAGATACAGAGGTTTTTACCAACATGACCACCCTAGATGTAAAACCAGGTATTGTACCATATGAATTGTATGAGTCATTTTGGTCTGATGGCGCATTAAAAAGACGTTGGATTGCAGTACCAAATAACGATGGTGTACATAGTGGAACTAGTGAACAAATAAAATATTCTGAATACAACGATTGGGAATTTCCACCAGGAACTGTAATCATTAAACAATTCGATTTACAAATTGATGATAACAATCCTTCAGTAACTAAAAAAATTGAAACCCGCTTTTCTATTGCCGATAGACATGGAGGATGGTATTATTTAACTTATAATTGGAATGATGCACAAACAGATGCTGTTTTACAAACCACAAGTTTAAATGAACCTGTTACCATTTCTACAGATAATTCAGGTGGTACTAGAACACAAATGTGGCATTTTCCATCAAATTTAGAATGTGTATCGTGTCATAATGAGGCTAATAATGGTAATCTAGGTCTTAAAACAAGATATTTAAATACCGATTATACGTATAATGCAACTGGTTTAGAAAGAAATCAGTTAGTAACATTAAGTCATTTAGGGATTTTAGACCAAACTATAACTGATGCCGAGACAGAAGCCATCATTACTAATAAAAAAATAGATGATTCTCAGGCTTCATTAGAAGATAGAGCAAGGTCGTATTTAGATTTAAACTGTGCATATTGTCATAGATTGGATAACCCTATAAGAACCAATTTCGATTTACGTTATTACAACAGCCTTGAAGCTACAGGTATTTTATCTACAGGAATTCTAAGTCCGTTAGAAATTGATCCGGCTGAAAAAATAATATATCCAGGTGATGCTTCAAAATCGATACTTTATCATAAGATTAATAGTGTTGATCAAGCTATTATGATGCCGCCTTTGTCTAAATTAGAAATTGATGAACCAGGAGTAGCTTTAATAGAAGAATGGATTAATCAATTGGATTCTGATATTACAGATATTGAGAACAATCCTAACCCTATGAGTAATTTAGCACTTTTACCTTCTGCAGTTAACTCTGGGTTTACAGGACCTGGCATGGAACAAGGTCGTGGCACTCCTTACGAAATTTTATATGAACCTTTAACTGGCGAATACAAAACCTTTTCTCAATATGCAGAATATGGTGTGAAATATCAATATAATCAAGGAAAGGTAGATATAGATGATGGTTTCTTTTGGCGCGTGGATTGGCCCAACCCTAAATTTGTGAACTACATTACTATTGGTGGTTCGTACAGCGGACAATCTCAACAATATACCATGTGGAGAGTCAGTTACTTAAGAGATAGCAATTGGATAACTATAGATGAAGGTCAAGGTGGCTGGATAAGCGGAGGTACTTTTGAATGGGGAGGAAAGCAACAATTACCAATTTATGCTGAAGCTTTACGAGTACAACTTTATAGCGATGGTATTCATGATGTTAATAGTATTCATATCAGAGGGAGAGGCGCTTCTTCAGGTGCTGGAAATAACGCACCTAACAATCCCAATTTAAACGATATAAACTCAGAACCAAAAGCCACTCTTGTACAGTTTGTACCATTCGATAATTTTACAACGATAGAAAATGTTGTTGCTGGCACTCAGCAAACAACCTGCGATGTCGTTGATAATACCTACTCACAAGATGTAATTGTAACCTATTCAAATGCACCAGAAACTGGCTCATTGGTTGTTAATGGTCAAAGTTTTCCAATTACTACGAGTCCACAAACTATTACTTTAACCGGATTACCATCCGATGGACAAGCTGTAGAAATTGAGGCTGAATTTACAGATGGTTACAAAAGTTTATATTATAGTAACGCTACGGTATTTATAGCTCCAGAAAACTGTGTAGACCTTATTGTTGGTGTTGATGAAACTATTGTAATTAATTCGGATTATACGGTTCCTGCTGCTGGTAAGATTGAAATATTTGAAGGTGGTAGTTTAACTATTACAGGTAATTTAATTGTGAATGGTGAAGTAATTTTAAACTCAATATCAAATAAATATTCGAGTCTCATTGTTGAAGGAACAAGTACAGGGAACGTTAATTACAAAAGACATGTTAATGCCTATAATGGTGTTACAGGTAATGATTTAATTTCAACTCCGGTTAGTGGACAAACGTTTGGTGATTTTGCGATTAGTAATAATGAAAATTTATATGAAAATCCATTAAATACATCTCAGAAGTTGTTTGGTCCCTTTAATGAAACCTCAGGAACGTATGGTGTCTATGCCACCGACACAGATGCTGCTACAAATTTAGAATTAGGTGTTGGTTATAGAGCTGCCAGAGAAAGCTCAGATGATGCCTTGTATGGCACTACCCTAACCTTTACAGGTATTGTTGCTACCAATACTGTTACTCATAATATAACCACTTTAGGTTCGTCTTATGGTGGTTGGAATTTAATCGGAAATCCATATACATCTTATATTGACTTTGATGCCTTTTTTAACCACAATAAAAATGAGCTTAATAGTGGTGCTTATCAAGCTGTGTATGGTTACGATGGGGATTCCACAAATGGTTGGACGGTTCTTAATAGTTTAAATATTACGGAAGGTAAATTAATTGCTCCAGGACAAGGATTCTTTGTAAAAAGTCAACAAGGCGGAGGCACCATAGAATTTACACCAGAGATGCGCATAAGCGGAAATAGCGATGACTTTATATTAGGCAGATCAGCGTCTTCGTCTCATATTGGTTTTTTAAAACTTAAGTCTAGCGCATTGAATTCAGCATATACTACAGATTTCTATTTTAATACCAATGCTACTTCAGGTCTAGATCCTGGTTATGATGCTGCACTTTATACAGGCAGTGCTCCTGCATTTGCAATTTTTTCTCATCTCGTAGATGATGATTCAGGAGTGCCTTTTATGATTCAAGCACTAGATGAGGTAGCCTTAAATAATACTACAATTGCATTAGGTGTTAATGCAGCTCAAGGTCAAGAAGTTACAATAAGTATCGAGGCATCCGATTTGCCAAATACAGTAAATGTCTACTTAGAAGATACGGCTCGTAATACATTCACTTTATTAAATTCAAACACCTATAGCTTTACCGCCCAAAGTGATTTGTCTGGTGTAGGTCGTTTTTATATTAGATTTGAAAATGAAGTACTTAGTCTAGAAAATTCAACGCTTAATGTTCTAAAAATCACAGCAAACCAAGCTGAGCATACTATAGAAATTATAGGTTCAATAGACACACAGAGCACAGTGGTACTTTACGATATTCACGGTAGAAAAATTTTAAATACAGATTTAGATATCACTTTAACAAGACAATCCATAAATGTTAAACACCTAAGTACAGGAATTTATATCGTAGAGTTAACAACGGTTTCTGGAAATACCCGTGTTCAAAAATTAGTTATTAAATAGACCTTTTTGTCTCGAGGAGAAAACGCAAAACTTTATATAGGTTTTGCGTTTTTTTTTATATAAAATTCTAATTTATTAATACTTTTATTCTAAGATGGATAAAAGCAATTTATTACGTTATAAAGGATACATTAAAACACCTTCTTTATTTATTACTAAAGGGAGTCTTAATTTAAATCCCATTGAACTCAGTTCAGAATTTAAGCCCTTGCCAAAAGATTTTAATTTCAAAAATCAACGATTAGGTAAACTTGTTGAAGAATTTGTTTTTTACCAACTAAAACAGCAATCTAATGTACAATGGCTGATAGAAAATTTACAAATTCAGAAAGGGAGTATTACTATTGGTGAGTTGGATGCGCTCTACCTCTTAAATAATAAACCTATTCATCTTGAAGTGGTCTACAAATTTTATTTATTCGATAATCTTAAATCGTATAAAAACCCACTCTCCTATTGGATTGGTCCCAACCGGAAAGATAGCCTTTGCTATAAAATAGACAAGCTTAAAAACAAACAATTTCCATTACTATTTAAAAGCGACACTAAGCAGCAATTAGAACCTTATGATATTGATATGACAGCAATATCTCAGTCACTCTGTTTTAAAGCACAATTGTTTTTGCCATATAATGAAACTGATATTCAATTTGGAAGTTTAAACCAAAATTGTGTTTCAGGTGTTTATATTTCGTATCTAAATTTGTTTAAGTTTCAATCGTTTAAATTTTATAAACCTCAGAAATTAGATTGGCTAGTTGTACCACATAAGGATGTTGGTTGGCGAGATTATGATAGTGCAATTATAGATATTGAAAAAGAAATTAATGCAAAGCGTTCGCCTCTCGTTTGGATAAAACATAGTGATACCAAAATTGTAAAATGCTTTGTAACCTTTTGGTAAATATGAAAAAACATCGTTATTTGAAAATATACAAGCCTTACGGCTATTTAAGCCAATTTGTAAACCATCAGAATAAACGGAAATCTAAAAAATTATTAGGAGCGTTTTGTGATGCCACAGAAGGTATTATGGCTGTAGGACGTTTAGATGAAAAATCTGAAGGCTTACTATTATTATCAACAGATGGAAAGTTTAGTCACTACATTACAAGTAGCGCCATTGAAAAGGAGTACCACGTTATGGTTGATGGCATTATTACACCAGAGATTATTACCAAACTATCAAATGGAATAGAAATTTCTGTTAATGGATCGTTGTATAAAACAAAGCCTTGCAAAGCCGAAATTTTAGAAGACACGTCACATATAGTAGAACGTTTTGTTCGTGATGAACGACATGGTATCACAACATGGCTCTCCATTACTATAACCGAAGGAAAATTTAGACAAGTCCGAAAAATGACTGCGAAGGTTGGTTTGCCAACTTTGAGATTGGTACGCGTTAGGATTGGTGAATATCATTTAGGTAAAATGAAACCGACTGAGGTCTTACCTATTAGTTATTAGATACATCAGCAGTAGTTGCTTCTGCTGTTTTCTCTGTGATGATTACTTTTTCGTTCTGAAATACAATAGTAGCTTTAACTCCTGTAAGCAGATTCCATTCTTTTGAAGAAATAACGTTACCTTTATCATCATATACCACAAACTCTGCGGTATTGGGGCCAGATTCTCCTTGGTTTAATGCAACGATATCTACTATATTTTTTCCTTCAGCCAAATTAACTTCTACCCTTCTATAACTTCCTGTAAGTAGTAAATTATTTTTGACAACTGTACCATTTACTAATATTTGAACGCGGTCGCCATCGGGATATTGATGATCTCTACAGACAATATTTACAAATTTGGTGTCTACATTGTGCTCCCCTAAAAATTGATCAGACATGGTTCTTACGATACCACCTTTTACAGCTTCTGTTTTCCAACGTTTTTCAAAAATTTCACCAGGACTTTTTAAGCCGTCATTTTCAATCATAGAAAATGGTTTTTCGGTTTCTCTGATAATAAATTTTTCTTCACTTTTCTCAGTGTTACCACTAGAATTTTCATCTTCTTTCTTAAGAATCGGCGCCACCTTAACTTTAACCAAAGCAGAGTCTTTTTTCTTCTTAGACTCTACAGCCGGAATACGGATAGATTTAGTCTCCTTATCCTTAATAACTTGAGAAAACATCATTGAACTACAAAAGATGCAGAGTAAAAATGCTATGATATGACTCGATTTCACTATAATATTATGGGCTTAAAGTATTTTATTATTAAAGTTACAAAAACCGTACCTATTTCAAATTAAAGATATAAAAATGAAAATCATTACAAAAAAAAGTTAAAACTTGCCATTAAAGCTAATTCTTAACTTTCTATTATACTCTTCAAATAACCAATCTTTATAATTTTGAGTACTGTTCATTATACAATAACAATACTGTTTTATTCTAAAGGCAATTTCATCTTGAAGGGCTTTAGTCAACTCTCTGGCATCATAAACATCTTCACTATTTTCAATACACATTTGGGAATGCTGCTCAATAGAGCGCTCAATAACGGTAAATGATTTTTTACCTTCACTAATGACATTTTTATATTCTCCTTTTACATCAAAATCTACAGTATAAGACTTTTTAAATTTTACTTTTAAAGCCTCTGGCATGGTGTAAACAAAATCGCGCTCTAATAAATCATCATCAATAATATTATCTAAATAATAATCTGGATGTTTAAAAATATGCTGCCAATCTACCGGTTGATCCCACGGTCCAAAACGTGCTTCGTTATTTCCTAAATCAATGACCTGAAACGTGTTTCTGTCCTTGTAAATTCGACTACCACGACCAATCATTTGAAAGTATAAGGTTAGCGATCTTGTGGCTCTATTTAAAATGATAGATTCAACCGATGGTTCATCAAAACCGGTGGTTAAAATACTTACAGATGATAACACGGCATCTGGTGTGTTTTTAAACCATTTTAAAATTTCTTTTCGGTCTTGTTTTGAAGCTGTATTATCTAAATGTCTAACGTTATAGCCTGCTTTTTTAAAGGTATGATATACCTCTTTAGACGTATATATTCCATTATTAAAAATTAGGGTTTTCTTTCCCTTAGCCATGTCCTCGTAAGCCGTTAAAAGCTTAGATTGCATTAAACTATTAGTATATAAAGCTTCTGAAGATTTTACGGTATAGTCACCGTTAATTCCTATTTTTAAGGATGTTAAACCCACATCGTAATGAGAAACTTCAGCCTTAGCCAAAAAACCATTTTTAATCAAAGTAGAAATATCATCGCCGACAATTAACTTATTATAATTGTCTTTCATAGGTAGTTTTATATTACTGCTTAAAGGTGTAGCTGTAACACCAAGAATAAAACAATGTTCAAAAAACTTAAATAACTTTCTAAATGAGTTATAGTGTGCTTCGTCAATAATAACCAGTCCTACATTTTTTAATTGAAAATCATTGTCCGATAAGCGGTTGTTTAAAGTTTCGACCATGGCAACAAAGCATTGGTACTCATCTTGGTCTGGTAAAGTTTTTACTTTACTATTTATTACTTTATTCTGAACATTAAAACCAGATAATACATTAGATGTCTGCTTGCAAAGTTCTATACGATGCGTCAAGATTACAACCTTCTTCTTGTGTTGTTTTACATAACGTCTTACAATTTCAGAAAAGATAACTGTTTTACCACCACCTGTTGGTAGTTGATACAACAGGTTAAAATCATCAGATTCATCTCGCATCACATCAAAAATGCGGTTCAGGTCTCGAATCTGATAATCATAGAGACTTTTCTCAGTAGCATTTTGTTGAATTGTTTCGGTTTCTGATGACATAATTTGGTTTTGCACTTTATTAATTTCGCAAAAATAGCACATTGTAAAGGTATATGGAATGATTTGTTCACAAGATTTAAAAAGAATGGTACCTTTATTGTTATTAGGATATTATTAACATTTAAATCAATATTATTATGAAATCATTTAGAAGACATGCTGCATCAGTCAATGCAGGATCTATGGCAGACATTGCATTTTTATTACTTATTTTTTTTTTTTAGTAACAACCACTATTTCGGCAGACAAAGGTATTTTGAGAAAACTACCTCCTGTTTGTGATACACCAAACTGCACAGCAGATATTCCTGAACGGAACTTATTACAAATTTCTATGAACGACAATCAGGAGATTATGATTGCAGCTAAAATTGTAAAATTAGAAGAGGTTAAAGAGATTGTTGAGGCCTTTATTGATAATAATGGTAGTAATAGTTGTGATTTTTGTGAAGGTGAACAATTAAGTAACTCATCTGATCATCCTAAAAAAGCCGTCATTTCATTAACTCATAATGCATTAACCAAATATGATTTATTTATTGCCGTACAAGATGAAATTACAAGCGCTTATTACGATCTAAGAATGCGCTATGCAAAGCAAATCTATAATAAAACCCCAGATCAGTTAACGAAAGAGGAACTTATTGCGGTACAAAAAGCGTATCCGTTTATAGTTTCGGAAATCATGGTAAAACGTTCTAATTAGTAATTGTGTCTCTAGTTGGAATGCAGTATGTAATGACAACGTTCTTTTTGCCCCATTGTTTTGCTTTTTTAATATCGTTATCCATATAAATATCAATGCGATTGTAATACCGTCTATTCATTTTATCTTTAACTATATATAAACTATCAAAGCCTTCAATTTTAACTTGGGTATTATAAACTAATCCAGAATCTAATAAATCTCGAGATACAGCAAGATAACGCATTCCTGGTATTAAGCTATCACCAAATGCTGTAATATTAGGGTTAGAATTTGTCTGATATACTAAAGAATTGTACGCGGTTGCCGTAACATTAAAAGTTTTTAATTGGCAGTGTTTTTCTACACTATCGTTACAATCATAAAGATTAAAAAAACAAAACACTATGAGTAAGTAGTTTATTTTCATATATATAAAGATACAACGAAAAATGTTAAAAGGTGTTAAATTATTAATATGTTATACATAGTACTGTAACAAAATAAAAGTTTCATCGTCTACTAAGTATAACCAATTAAATATTTAGAAATTATGAGAACCTTAAACAGCAATCAATTATCGAGTACATCTACTGAAACAAAAAGTTTTACATGGAACCAAAGAAGACGTTATAGATTATAATATAACATTCATCAATCAATCAATCAATCAATCAATCAATTACATCACTAATCATGAAAGTCTTATCAAAAATCGTCAACACATCTAACAGTTTAGATGATGACCTCAAAACCATTAAATTATAACATTAAATGTATTTTGACATTAGTCTAATAAAAAAGTCAGTTTCCTATTAAAGAAACTGACTTTTTTTATAAGTAAATCTTTAAGACTCATTTTTTAATAACCTTTTTAATTATTGAACTTGAAGTTGTAGATAATTTTACAAAATAAATTCCTGTTTCAAAAGGTGCCATATTTAAAAGATGAGCACTGTTAGACTCTAAGCTACCTTTACTTACCTGTTGTCCTAAAGTATTAAACACCTCGTATATAACGTCCTCATTAATATAGGTTAATTCAATATTTAAATCATCTGTAACAGGATTTGGATATAAGTTAATTGAACTTTCTAAATTAAATTCATTAACACTTAAAGGATCTTGCACATTAAATGTTACTGATTCGGAAGTTGTAAACTCTCCACCTACAATAATTATATTTTCATTTTCATCTTTTAAACTATATGAACCACTACCATAGAAACAACAAATACCATCATCTTCTGCATCGTAAATAGTAAATGTATAACATTCATCAAAATTTGGTATGTTTATCAATTCTTCATAAGATTGAGCACCTCCATAGGTATTAATAGGTTGACTACTCACTACAGTACCAGCACTATTTGTAAGTGTCCAAGAGGTTTCGCCACCATAATTATCTGTTAATAGATTTAATACTAATGAAGAAGTTGTATATGATTGTAACACTTGAAAAGTAAAACCATAGGAGTCATTAGCAGTGTTTTGGTCTTGTGCTCCATTTGGATTAGAAACATTGATCACAAATGAATGACTTCCAGGACCTAAATTAGAATATGTAGGCATTGCAACCACAACACTTTCTCCATTTAATAAGTTGCCTGTCCAACTAACAGAAGTGCTAGTTTCAGCATCTATATAATAAGAAATATCTGCAGAAGTTAAAGGTAAATTTCCTGAGTTTACTAGGGTTACTAAAGGTGTAAAATCTTCACCACAAATTTCACTAGTAATAGCGGCTCCAGCATTAGCTTTTGCATCAATATCATAGGTTTGAAATGGATTATAGGAATCTAAAACTTCAACACCAGAATTAGAAGGGTCTAACCAATCCTTTAGTCGTGTTGCAGCCGTAGAACCGTAATCCCAAGCCACTCCAAAACGTCCGTAAATATCGTAGCCGCCATTATCCACAGTACCAGAACATGCTGCAGTACCCGCAGAAAGCATACCAATTAAGTGACCTGTTTCATTAAACAATCCAGATCCAGAAGAACCTCCTTCAGTTACACCTAATTCCCAGTCATCTATGAGCCACATCTGGGCCGTAGAATTACCATTAAAATCCGTAGTAAATCTAACTGCACCTTCATCGTTTCGAGACACTTTCTGAATATCACCACTTGGATGATGAAAGCCAAAACTTATTGCAGGTACATCTGTTGTTGAATTATTCCAACCAGCCCATATTAAATCGTAATTATTTTCAAAGAAACTTGGATCCGTAATTTCAACTAATTCCATATCAGATTTAGAACTACTTGCTTTTACAGTAGCTCCACTAACGGTTTGGTTATATGTTCCGTTAGTACTGTTTGTTACTGTCCCACAAGATGGGTTAGGACTTCGCCAATTAAATCTAAATGCCCATGTACCTTCACCGCCAGCACAGTGATTAGCTGTTAACATATAAGGTGTACCATCATTATTGGTGTTATTAATTAACGTGCCAGAACACCAATCAGTTCCACCTGCTAAAATTAAGGCGCCTGAAGTTTTAATATTATCTTTTATGGTATTTAAACCATAAGGGTCTGGCGAAGGAGTAATATCACAATCTACATCGTAATTACAATTCCCAGATTCACCTAAGGATTTTTCGTAAGTCTCAACTGTACGGTATCCATGTACCACAGAACCTACAGTAATTTTAGCTTCACCAACAACATTAGCAGGTTGGTAATATTCGATGTAAGCGGAGTCACCTTCCACCAACCATGTTCCTAAAACTTCCTCAACATTGTTATTATGATATGTAAAAGGTCTTAATAAATCGGTTTTGTCCTCGTTATATACATAGAGTTTTGCTCCTTCAGGAATTTTAAACACATCAAACATAAAGTTTAATGATTGTGCACCATTAGATGAATAAGCCATTCTCCAGATACGATCTCCGTTATCTAATATTGTCCATTCCCCAACCTCATTGAAGTTATGATCTACATAAATATCATGACCAAATCTCCAAGGAATTGACTTGTCTTGGTCATTAATAAGATCTTCTTCTTGTAATTTTTTTAAATCGAAAGACGGAAGCTTAAAAGGTATTACATCAGAGATATAAGCGTTACCCCAACTAGGTGGTTTTATATTTTCGGGTATTTGTTGTGTAAATGAGAAAGTGTAAGTTAATACGAACACCAATAGTAATTTAATTTTCATATCTTAATTTTAGGGTATTAATTAATCTTATATAGTTATATCTACTCAAATAAAGTCAATAATAGATTGAGTTTAAAATTTAATATACTTAAGGTTAATTTTTATCTACGTAACACTAATATTAATCTACCAAAATGAGATTAAATTAATAAGTTAAAAGCTGTTTTAAAGCAGACTCAAAACGTCCTTTTGCTAAATACTGATCTTCTAACTGACCAATAAAAGGAATTGGAGTTTCTAAACTTGCTACACGTTTTACAGGCGCATCTAAATATTCAAAACAATCTTCCATTAACATAGCAGATAAATCACTTGCAATACCTCCAAATAAAGAATCCTCTTGAAGAATAATAGCACGTCCTGTCTTTTTAACAGAAGTGATAATAGTGTCCTTATCTAAAGGTTGTAGAGTTCTTAAATCGATTAAATCTGCTGATATATTTGTGTTTTTATCTAGAGTTTCTAATGCCCAATGCACACCTGCTCCATAAGTGATAATAGTTACTGCATCTCCTTCTTTTAAAACAGCAGCTTGCCCAAATGGAATGGTAAAATAATTTGTTGGTACCTCTTGACGTGTGCTTCTATATAAAGCCTTATGCTCAAAAAACAATACAGGATTAGGATCGTTAATTGCTGTAGCTAATAAACCTTTTGCATCATAAGGAAATGCAGGATACACCACTTTTAACCCTGGGGTTTTAGTAAACCACGCTTCATTAGTTTGCGAATGAAATGGACCTGCAGCAACTCCACCTCCACATGGCATTCTTACTACAACATCTGCTTCTTGTTGCCATCTATAATGCGATTTTGCTAAATAATTAACCACAGGGTTAAATCCGGATGTTACAAAATCTGCAAATTGCATTTCAACCACCGACTTAATACCCGAAATAGATAGTCCCATGGCAGCTTCAACAATGGCAGATTCACAAATAGGTGTATTTCTTACACGCTCTTTTCCAAAGGCCTCTACAAAACCATCTGTAATTTTAAAAACCCCACCATATTCTGCTATGTCTTGTCCCATAATCACTAAGTCATTATGCCTTTCCATGGACTGCTTTAAACTTTCGGATATAGCATCAACAAACCTTAACTCCTTAGTGTTTTGACTTGGTGTAAATTCCTCATATTCAAACGATTTGTATATGTCATTTAATTCTGTACTTTCATTTGCTATAATTGCTGGTTCAGCATAAGCGCTACTTAATGCAGTCTCTATTTCAGATTTAATCTCATCTATATAAGTCTCATCTATCTGAGCGGTAAGTATCTTTTTACTAAACAAAAAACTTCTGTAGTTTTCTATCGGATCTTTAGCTTCCCATTCGTCCATTAAGTCTTGAGGAACATATTTTGTACCACTTGCTTCTTCATGTCCTCGACGTCTAAAAGTTTTAAACTCAATTAATATCGGACGTGGACGTTTTCGTATGCTTTCTGCTAATTTTTGAACCTTTGTGTAGGTTTCAATAATATTATTTCCGTCTAAGATAAATGATTCTATACCATATCCTTTCCCTCTATCTGCTATATGTTTGCAATTATATTGCTCATTTGTAGGTGTAGAGAGCCCGTAACCATTATTTTCAACACAAAATATAACTGGCAAACTCCAAACCGAGGCAACGTTTAAAGCCTCATGAAAATCGCCTTCACTTGTACCTCCTTCTCCTGAGAATACAGCCGTAACATTACCATTCTTTTTTAATAAATTGGCTAAAGCGATACCATCTGCAACTCCTAATTGTGGTCCTAAATGAGATATCATACCCACAATATTATAGTCTTGGGTACCAAAATGAAACGAGCGATCTCTCCCTTTTGTAAATCCACTTGCTTTACCTTGCCATTGACAAAATAAACGATGTAATGGAATTTCTCTTGTCGTAAACACGCCAAGATTTCTATGCATCGGCAGAATATATTCATTAGGCTCTAAAGCCATTGTAACACCTACAGAAATGGCTTCTTGTCCTATTCCTGAAAACCATTTTGAAATTTTTCCCTGACGTAAAAGAATGAGCATTTTCTCTTCAATTAGTCGAGGTTTTAACATGTTATAGTAAAGTTTTAATAACGTTTGGTCATTTAAACTTCGTTTATCGTAGGCAATGTTATTTTTAGTTATAGTTGGCATGTAATGTTATTAGATATTTATATAGTGTCTTCATATAACGTTTTTATGTATATTTTGAGCAACGTTATAAACGATTTCTTTTTTACTTTTTGTAAAGGTATCAATATTTCAAAAGTAAATAAAATTGCTTCAATATTCTTAGTTACACTTCAAATTGTCAATAATTCCTACCTATATTTTTAGCACTATTATTGTTACATTTGTATATTGACAAAAATTTAATAACAAATCCCATGGATAGAATACCTAGTGTAGATTTAAAGGATTTCATATCTGATGATCCAAAACGCAAAGAAAAATTTATTAATGATATTGGAAAGGCTTATGAGGACATAGGTTTTGTAGCTTTAAAAGGACACTTTTTAGATGATGAGTTGGTAGACAGTTTATATGATGAAGTTAAAAACTTTTTTGACCTGCCTTTAGAAGTTAAAGAAAGTTATGAAATTCCTGGTATTGGTGGACAGCGCGGTTATGTATCTTTTGGAAAAGAAAGCGCTAAAGGTAAAAAAGAAGGAGATTTAAAAGAGTTTTGGCACTTTGGACAATATGTTGAAGACGATGAAAAGCGTCGAAAAGAATATCCAGAAAACGTTGAAGTAAAAGAATTAGACGATTTTAATAAAGTCGGTAAACAAACTTACCAAATGCTCGAAAAAACGGCTAAATATGTATTAAGAGCATTAGCATTGTACTTAAATTTAGAAGAAACGTATTTTGATAATTACATTCACAATGGTAATTCTATCTTAAGACCAATACACTATCCTCCAATTACCGAAGAACCTAAAAACGCCGTTAGAGCTGCAGCTCATGGTGACATTAATCTTATTACTTTATTAATGGGAGCTCAAGGTAGAGGCTTGCAAGTGCAACGTCATGATGGAGAATGGATCGATGCGATTGCAGAACCAGACGAACTAATGATTAATGTTGGAGACATGTTATCGAGACACTCTAATAATAAATTAAAATCTACAATTCATCGTGTTATTAATCCTCCAAGAGAACTTTGGGGAACCTCACGCTACTCTATTCCGTTTTTTATGCATCCCATTAGCGAAATGAAACTAGATGTGTTAGAGAGTTGTATTGATGAAGACAACCCAAAACAATTTGAAGATATCACAGCTGGAGAATTCTTAAACGAACGCTTAATTGAACTTGGACTTATTAAAAAATAGTATTTAGTTGTCGGTCGAAGTCGCAGTTGCTTACCCCAACTTATTGACTGAAGCCGATAACTGAGACTGTAAACAGAACCTATGGATTTACAAGATCAATTAAAAAACCTTTTCCCTGACCATACGCCAGAGCCCACAGATTATTCTAAGGATTCAGAAAATGATTTATGGCTACAAGATGATCCTATAATTTGCAAATATGAAAAGCGTAAAGGAAAACCAATTACTATTCTTGAAGGCTACACTGGTGCGACTGAAGATTTCAAAAAATTAGCTAAAGAACTAAAAACAAAACTTAGTGTTGGTGGCAGTTTTAAGGATGATAAAATTATTATCCAAGGAGATTACAGAGATAAAATTATGACCATGCTGAAAGAGAAAGGATTCAATGTAAAACGCGTAGGTGGTTAATTGGTATGGTATGACAAAGAACGGCTTACATATTACTAATGGTAATAATCTCACAGACTATTTAAAAGATCTAGATTTTAAAGAAGATATTTTAACGTGGCAAGAAATGCTCTGCGAAGGACCAACAATACCTGCGATTAATTCTAGAGCGTTTTTAAATCTGCGTACAGCGTTTTTAAAAACACATTACGACATTGAAGTTAATACAAGAGAAATTCTTTCAGAATTATCTAAATTGAATGAAATTGATAAATACACCGAAATAAATCTTTGGTTTGAGTACGATTTGTTTTGTCATATCAATCTTTTAGGTGTTATAAATTTATTACATCAAAAAGAGATAAAAAAGCCTCTTTATCTTATATGTAGTGGACGTGTAGAAGGTGAAAAACGTCTAAAAGCTTTAAGTGAACTTAATCCCGAACAATTAAAATCACATTATAAAGAACGTGTCTTACTAACCAAAGAAGATATTGAGTTAGCCATTGCTTTATGGAGAACCTATTGTGGTAGAGATCATAATATCTTAAAGCCTTATATTGTTAAAAAATCTAATTTTAAATATTTAAGCAATTGTTTAAGAGCGCATTTAGAACGGTTTCCTTTTCAGAAAAGCGGTCTTAGTGTCATCGAAGCCAATATTTTAACCATAGTAAAAGATAATTTTATTAAGTCTAGAAACCACCTTTTGGGTTATAGTCTTAATTATCAAGGTTATTATGGTTTTGGAGATATACAAGTCGCGCGGATTATAGATAAACTAGCTCTCTTTTTTACAGAAGACGACAACGGAATTACACTCAATAGAAAAGGTCATGAAGCCTTATTAAAACAGCATAATTTTGTTAAAGACATAAATAATAACATGGTTTATGGTGGAGTTAAACGTTTAGAGTTTCAATTCAACATAAATCAGAATAAACTTATAAAAACCATAATTTAATGGCTATAAAAGATTCAGAACTTATTTTAAATCCAGATGGTAGTGTATACCACCTCAATTTAAAGCCCGAAAATATTTCGGACACTATCATTTTTGTTGGTGACCAAGATCGTGTAGAGAAAATAACTAAGCACTTTGACAGTATAGAATTTAGTACTCAAAAACGAGAATTTAAAACACAAACAGGCTACTATCAAGATAAACGACTTACGGTGATTTCAACAGGAATCGGTCCTGATAATATTGATATTGTCTTAAATGAACTTGATGCATTAGTTAACATTAACCTGGAAACTAGAGCGCTTAAAAAAGAACTTACCAGTCTAAATATTATTAGAATAGGGACTTCGGGATCTTTGCAAAACGATATTCCTGTTGATGCATTTTTAATTAGTACACATGCCTTAGATATTAATGGGATGTTGCATTTTTATCAAATTAACGGTATTAGTAATCCTGAAATTGAAGATGAATTTATAAAACATACGGACTGGGATAAGAATAAAGCTAGACCCATAATAATTAATAACAGTAAGTACTTAGAAAAATATTTTGAGGGAGAGGAGATACATAAAGGCATGACAGGTACTGCTGGTGGTTTTTATGGACCTCAAGGACGTGTATTGCGCTTACCATTACAAGATCCGGATCTTAATACTAAATTAGATAACTTTAACTACAAGGACTATAGAATTACCAATTTTGAAATGGAAACTTCAGTGATCTATGGACTTTCAAAATTATTAGGTCACGAGGCTCTATCCTTAAACGCTATCATTGCCAATAGAGCAAATGGTGATTTTAGCAAAGATCCTAAAAAGGTGGTAGATGAATTAATTCTGTATGCTTTAGAGCGTATTGTTAATATCTAATAAGCATAAAATAACTTTCTGTTTTAAAAGAAGAATTACAGAATTTAGTAAAGTACAAAATGAAAAAAGTAAATATAGGAGGTGTTCCTGAACACTTTAATTTAGCGTGGTACCTCACACTTAAAAATGGTGAATATAAAGATAAAAACATCAATTTAAGGTGGCACGATTATTATGGTGGCACAGGTGCTATGACTAAAGCTTTACGTTCTGGTGAGATTGATATGGCTGTGATATTAACTGAAGGCATTGTTAAAGATATCATCGAAGGAAATCCGTCTAAAATTGTACAAACCTTTGTAGAAACTCCTTTAATTTGGGGCATACATGTGGCAGCTGATTCTAAGTTTAAAACTGTTGAGGATATCAAAGGCAGTAGAGCTGCCATAAGTAGATATGGCTCTGGCTCTCATCTTATGGCTTATATTAATGCAAAAAACAATAATTGGGACTTAGAAAAAGACTTGAATTTTGAGGTTATCAAAAACTTAGATGGCGCTATTAAAGGTCTAACAGAAGGAGGTGCCGATTATTTTATGTGGGAGAAATTTACAACTAAACCCATTGTAGACGAAGGTGTTTTTAGACGCCTTGACAATTGTCCTTCGCCTTGGCCTTGTTTTGTAATTGCCGTAAGACAAGATTTTATTGACCAGAATGCACCGGAGCTCAAAACTATTTTAGATATTATTAACGGAACAACTTCAGAGTTTAAATCTATTCCTAGTATTGATAAAACAATTGCCAATCGATACGAACAAAAGCTAGATGACGTGCAAGAATGGTTGTCATTAACAGAATGGTCGCAAACTATTATGGATAAGAAAACTTTAGATAATGTTCAAGAGCAACTTTTTGATCTAAATATCATTGAGAAAAAGGTAGAGTATTCCGATTTAATTCATAAAATTTAAGCTCGTAAATGCAGATACTATCGAATATTGAGCACAAGTCATTTTAACAATTCTACGTTTTTAAAAGCATCATATTTAGATAGATAATTATTTAAAGTTAAAGTGTTTTGGGTTATAATTTCCAATATTTGAAAAAATTAGTTACATTTGTTTACCTCTGCATCAATATTAATGATAACCCAAATAGATAAATATGATTGTAAACATTATTCTAATTTTATCATGCTTAGTTGCTATTAATTTTTTATTACTAATATTTAGTTGCAATAAAACCACTAAGAAAGTTTCAAAGAAAGTGGCTCAACCTGTAAAAGCTAATATTAGGTCAGCCCAATCAATTAAATCTAAAAAATCACCTACTCTAGTGTCCAATCAATTACAGTCTTCTCGTCAACTTGCGCCAACTGGTAGTTAGTTTTACTGAAATGCTTATTTCCAAACCAATACCCTCTATTTGCACTTAATGGAGAAGGATGACCACTCTCTAGAACGATATGCTTATTGGTATCAATTAATTTCTTTTTCTTTTTAGCATAGCCTCCCCAAAGTAAAAACACTACGTTTGTTTTTTCTGTACTAATGGTTTTTATAACCGCATCTGTAAATTGCTCCCAACCTTTCTTTTGATGACTTCCAGCGTTATGCGCTCTAACCGTTAAGGTGGCATTTAACAACAAAACTCCTTGATCTGCCCAGGGCATTAAATTACCACTTATAGGATAAGGTATGCCTAAATCTTGCTCAACTTCTTTAAATATATTCACTAAAGATGGAGGGTGTTTTATACCATCGTTTACGGAAAAACTTAAACCATTAGCCTGACCGATATCATGATAAGGATCTTGACCTAAAATAACGACCTTTAAATTGTTAAAATCACAATGATTAAAGGCATTAAAAATATCTGATGCTTTAGGAAAACACTGATATTGGCTATATTCTTCTTTGACAAAGGCAGTTAAAGCTTTAAAATAAGGTTTTTCAAACTCGGTTTCGAGATAAGTTTTCCAGCTTTCATTTATATTTATATTCATAGACACTTAATCAAATTAGATTCTTAAGAAGGTTTAAATTTGCAACAAACTATTTAGAATGAAACATCTAAAATTCCCCTCTGCACAAACTATATTATTTATAATAGCAGGCATAGTTACGCTTTTAACTTGGTTAATACCAGCAGGTAAATACGATACGTTAAGTTACAATACTAATACGGACAAATTTAAACGTTTAAGTCTAAATGAGGAAATTGAGCTACCCGCTTCACAAGCTACACTCCAAGACTTAAATATTAAAATTCCCTTAGATAAATTTACTAATGGTGATATATACAAGCCTATTAACATCCCTGAAACATATAACGAATTAGAAGCCCAACCACAAGGGTTTTATGAGTTTGTAAAATCACCTGTTAAAGGCATAATTGAAGCTGCAGACATTATTTTCTTAGTTTTAATTATTGGTGGTTTAATAGGTATTCTTAATAAATCTGGAGCATTTGATGCAGCTATTAGTCAACTTGTTAATCTATTAAAAGGAAGGGAATCCTTACTTATCGTACTGGTCACAACTTTAGTCGCTTTAGGTGGAACTACCTTCGGTTTTGCAGAAGAAACAATTGCGTTTTTTCCTATTTTGATTCCTGTGTTTTTAGCTGCCAAATACGATGCCATAGTTGGTGTAGCTTGTATATTCTTAGGTTCTGCCATTGGTACCATGTGTTCTACCATAAACCCTTTCTCTACCATTATAGCTAGTGATGCGGCAGGTATTAACTGGACGACTGGACTTTATGGCCGTATATTTATGTTACTCATATGTCTGACGATTACTATACTTTATATCCTTAATTATGCGAAACGTGTTAAAAATGATCCTTCAAAATCTTTAATATATCATCAAAAAGAAGAAATAGAAGCTTTATTCTCTTTAAAAGAAAGTACCAATATTAAATTTAATTGGCGATTAAAATTAGCCTTATTCGTTTTCACAAGTTGTTTTATACTCATGATAATTGGTGTATCCGTTTTGGATTGGTGGTTTATTGAAATGACAACAGTATTCTTAGTTGGCTCCATATTAATTGGGTTTATTATAAAAATAAGTGAAACCGAATTTATTGAAACTTTTGTAAAAGGTGCTAGTGATTTATTAGGTGTTGCATTGATTATTGGGATTGCCAGAGGAGTCACGGTACTTATGACCGACGGATTAATCAGTGATACTTTATTATTTTATGCGAGTGATTTAACCACAGGTATGTCTAAAGGAATCTTCACTAGTGTAATGACACTGATTTATGCCGGATTATCATTTTTTATTCCAAGTTCTTCAGGAATGGCCGTTTTAACCATGCCAATAATGGCGCCTTTAGCCGACACTGTGGGAATTGGACGAGAATTAGTAGTGAACACGTATCAATACGGATTAGGGCTCTTTTACCTTATAAATCCTACTGGCTTAATTTTAGCATCGCTTGCTGTAGCAAAAATCAATTTTAGTAAATGGCTAAAATTTATAATGCCTTTATTTATAATATTAACCTTAGTAATTTTAATCGTTTTAGCACTATCTTCATACGTATAGTATATTATAAAACTCTAAATTTGCAACTCTATAATTATAGCCTCTCATATGATAAATATTCATGAAAAAACATTAAAAGACCTCGAGTTTTTTACCGTTTTAAATCAAGTTAGCGAACATACTCTTACAGCTTTAGGAAAAGAAGCTGTATTAGAGACTCTTCCTTTTAAAGAAGAGCAACGACTGCTATTAGAACTTGATTTCACAAATGAATACTTATCTTCTTTTGACAATGATAATCGCATTCCAAATCACGGCTTTGATTCAATTTCTAAAGAGCTAAAACTTCTAAAAATAGAAAACACGTATTTAGAGGTGCATAGCTTACAGAAAATTGTAAGCATGTCTATTACGGTCAATGCCATTCTAATTTTCTTAAAGAAGTTTGAAACCTATTACCCTAAACTCTATCAAAGTAGTCAAGATATAGAAGTTACTAAAGTCATCATTGAACAAGTCGATGCGGTTATCGATCGGTTTGGTGATATTAAGGATGATGCCTCTCCGGTACTTTTAAATTTAAGACGTACCATAAATCAATTAAAAGGCAAAATAAACAGCAGTTTTACTTCTGCATTAAACACCTATCATAATTTAGAATATCTCGACGATATTAGAGAGTCCGTTGTAGATAACAAACGTGTGCTTGCTGTTAAGGCTATGTACCGCAGAAAAGTGAAAGGCGCTATCATGGGAGGAAGTAAAACGGGTAGCATCGTTTACATTGAACCCGAAACAACCTTACAACACACAAGGGAGCTGAATAATTTAGAATATGAGGAAAAGGAAGAGGTCATAAAAATTTTAAAATCTCTTACCGATTATATTCGTTTGTTTTCTCCACTTCTTAAAGATTATCAGGAATTTTTAACGGACTTAGACGTAATATCTGCCAAAGCAAAATATGCAGAAAGTATGAATGCTATTTTGCCAGAATTCTCAGAAGAACGACGCATGCATTTGCGTGATGCTTATCACCCCTTACTGTTTTTAAATAATAAAGAAAAAGGAGAAACGACTCATCCTCAAACTATAGGATTAGAAAAAGACAGTAGAATTATTGTAATTTCTGGACCAAACGCAGGAGGAAAAAGTATTACCTTAAAAACAGTTGGTTTACTACAAGTAATGTTGCAAAGTGGTATGCTTATTCCTGTACACGAGCGCAGTAAAGTGTGTTTGTTCGATAGAGTCTTGAGTGATATAGGTGACAATCAATCCATTGAAAACCACTTAAGCACATACAGTTATCGTCTTAAACAGATGAATTATTTCCTAAAAAAATGTAATAGCAAAACCTTATTCTTAATCGATGAATTTGGAACAGGAAGTGATCCTGAATTAGGAGGTGCTTTAGCAGAAACTTTCTTAGAAGTTTTTTATGAGCGAGAAGCCTTTGGTATAATTACTACCCACTACTCCAACCTTAAATTATTAGCTAATGAGTTGCCATACATGGAAAACGCTAATATGCTCTTTAACGAACGTACATTAGAACCGATGTACAAATTGGTAGTTGGCCAAGCAGGAAGTTCGTTTACGTTTGAAGTCGCACAAAAAAACGGCATTCCATATAGCTTAATCAACAAATCTAAAAAGAAAATTGAGCGCGGCAAAGTCCGGTTCGATGCAACAATTGCGAAGCTTCAAAAAGAACGTAGTAAATTAGAACGTACCGAACGCTCACTCAAAGAAAACGAAAAGAAAAAGATATCCGAAGCGGATAAATTAGAAGAAGTCAATGCTAAAGTTCAAAAGAAGTTAGAAAGCTTTCAAGAGTTATATGATTCTAACCAACGTTTAATTTACTTAGGTCAGAAAGTCAATGATATCTCTGAAAAGTATTTTGAAAATAAAAAGAAACGCGAGTTAATGGCAGAACTCTTTAAATTGGTTCAAATTGAAAATTCAAAACGTAAAAAATTAACTGCGAAACAAAAACGTGCTGAAAAACATAAAGAACGCCAAGTAAAAGCGGAAGCTGAAAAGAAAGTTGAAGTCATCCGTAAGAAGAAAAAAGCAGCTAAAAAGAAAGAAGTTAAAGTAGAAAAACCTAAACCTATTATACGTGTAGGTGATCGTGTACGCATGCAAGATGGACGAGCAATTGGCAGTGTCGATTCAATTGAAAAAGGTAAAGCCAACGTTAATTATGGCATGTTTACCACCAATGTTAGCTTAGATCAATTGGAATTGGTTGAAGCTAAAAAATAAAACAAATAACTTCAACATCTCTTATATTATTTGGTAAGCTACTATAGTAAATGAAGAAGCGTATTTAACGTCTTTTTTTTATGCCCTATAGCCATATTACTTATCTTTGTGACACCTGTCTTTATGACGAAGGCAGGCATCCATAAATTAAAATCTGAGACTTAAAATATATTCCTGACTTCTCAGGAATGACATATGATGTTAGAAATTCCAAAAAACAAACAATTAATACTCTTCGATGGAGTTTGCAATCTCTGTAACTCTAGTGTTTTGTATGTGATAAAACGAGATAAAAAAAATAAATTCTTATTTGCTCCTTTACAAAGTGACATTGGAAAAACTATCATTAAAAAATTTCATATAGATACAGAAAAAACTGATTCTATATTATTACACAATCCTAAGAAAGATCGTTTAACTTATAAATCTACCGCAGCTTTATTTATTGCTAAGAACTTAGAATTTCCAACTAACCTGATGGCTGTTTTTTTAATAGTGCCTCCTTTTATAAGAAATTGGGTTTATAATTATATCGCCAAACACCGTTATCAGTGGTATGGAAAAAAGGAAGCTTGTATGATTCCTACTCCTGAGTTAAAATCTAAATTTTTAGACTAAATAAAAAGCCTTTTCGAAACCAACGAAAAGGCTTTTTTTTAAATTAACAACTTACTTAAAACTAATGTCAACAAAAAAATTGTATCAATTTCATATTCAGCAATATTAAATTGATTATTAGCACACTATTTTGTTGCAGTAAAAATATAGACCACTTAAAAAGCAGCCTAAAATAATCGTTATACACACCTTTAATAATGATTTAGGTTTAAAAAATGTCAATTCTATCTACCAATAACATTTTAACAGTAATTGTCTTACTAATCAACAACATAGGTTCACGTCTTATTCTTTACACTTCACTCATTATAGATTACATAGCAATACTAAGTATTCTAATTTTGAATAAACCAAAACACTTATTCACTATGTTTATCCAATCAATTTTTTTAAAAAGACCTCTATGCATTTTGTTTCTTATTGCATTACAAATACTACAAGCATCACAACACCCTAGTAAAATAAAAACAGTCACCGTATACTTGGATGGAGCAGAAATAAACAGAGAATCTACAGTAAAAATTGACGCAGGGAAAACTGAAATCACCTTTAACAGATTATCTCCTTTTATAGAAGAAAGTAGCATCCAAATCTCAGGATTAAAAGACGCTTCTATTTTGTCTATTCATTATGGCATCAATTTTTTATCTAAACAAAACAAAAGCGATTCCATCGTAACATTACAAAATAAATTAACAGCTTTAGAGGATAAGATACAATACCAGCACCATTTAATTGCTGGTTATAATGAAGAACTAAGTCTACTCCAAAAAAATAAAACATTAGGCAATGCCTCTGAAGTTGTTAATCTAGAAAAGTTAAAAACCTTTGCTACCTATTATAGAACCCGGATTACAGCACTTAAAATAGACCTAGATAATTCTAATTCCAAAATTCTAGATTACCAAGAACTGAAGTCTGATATAAACCTACAGTTAAAAGAATTAAACGTTATTAAAAAAGTGCGAACAGGTGAAATTAAAATTAAGCTAAATAGCACTATACCCACAACACTAGACTTAAAAATCACATACAATGTTAAGAATGCTGGTTGGTTTCCTGTGTACGACATAAAGGCTGATAAAATTAATAGTCCTATTAATCTGGAGTATAAAGCACATGTATTTCAAAACTCAGGTTGCGACTGGACGGATGTTAATTTGGTACTTTCTACAAGCGATCCCAATACTAATAATATAAAACCAATTGTGAATCCTAAGTATTTAAACTTTGTAAACCCATATCGCAATTACCAATCTCAACGTGCCACTAGAAGTTATAATTACAAGTACAATCCTTTAGTTAAAAATGTTTCTGGCGTTGTAACATCGTCGTCAGATGGTTTACCATTACCTGGAGTTAGCGTTATTGAAAAAGGAACTTCTAATGGTATACAAACTGATTTTGACGGTCGTTATACTCTAAAAACAACTTCTGGAAATGCATTACAATATTCCTATGTAGGCATGAAAACAGAAACGTTACCCATTCATTCTAGTATTATGAATGTTTCTTTAGATGATGCTAATACTTTAGACGAAGTAGTAATTGTTGGTTATGGAACAAAAAGTAGAAAATCAATCTCTAACACCATTTCTACAGTGAAATCTGAAGACATAGATCACGCTTTAAAAGGACAAGTTGCAGGAGTCCATATACGAGGTGTTGGTAGTGTAAAATCAACATCTAATCCGCTATATATTGTTGATGGTGTACCCTTTACTGATAAACACATAAATAATATAAATCCAGATGATATTTTAGAAATAGAAGTGCTTAAGGATGCATCCTCAACCGCTATGTACGGCAGTCGTGGAGCCGATGGTGTTGTTTTAATTACATTAAAAGAAGCGTCTAAAAATAAGATAAACGACTTAGGTATAACTGTAGAAACAGGGATTATGAATACCAGATTCGAGATAAATAAAATGTATTCTATTCCCTCTGACGGTGACATTTCTGTTATAGACATTGATAAGTTTAGTGTACCAGCCTCTTATAATTATTTTGCGGCGCCTATTCTAAATGAAAATGTATTCTTAACGGCTAAAATTGGAAATTGGGAACAATACAATTTATTACCAGCTGAAGCGAATGTATATTTTGAAGGAAGTTATTCTGGTAAAACCAACATTAACCCAAGTGCCACTACAGACAGTTTAACTGTATCTCTAGGTATAGATCCTAATATTATAGTAAAACGCAAACAACGTAACGATTTTAAAAAGACAACATTTATAGGAAATAATAGAGTGATTCAAAAAGCTTTTGAAATTGAAATAAAAAACAACAAACCTACTGATATTCAACTCACATTATTAGATCGTATACCAAAAAGCCAAGATAAAACCATAAAAATTGATGATATAGAAATCGGAAACTCTAAATACGATGAAGACAACGGTATCTTAACGTGGAAACTAAATTTAAAGTCGAGTGCCACAGAAAATGTTAAACTTTCGTATTCAGTAAAATTTCCGAAAGGCAAACGCGTTAACTTATAACAAAACGCACAGCCTCAAAATAAAATAGCTTCAGTTAAACCCTAACTTCTGTTAGTTAGGAACGAGTTTAATTCTCATAAGAAGAATGTCTAACTTCTTGTAAGTGTCATTAAAATTTGGCAGAACCACTATTTTCGTTTTGAGGCTTTTTTTTTACTGCTTTAGTAAGCGCTCTAAAAAACGATACATATTTTCTTCTGTAACATCAAACGCCTCATCCGATAAAAATAAAACCTTTACATCTTCGAGTAAGATGTCTACATCGTCTTTAGCATAATTATGTTGCTCTAAACTTGTCATGATTTTCTTGATGCCTTGGTAATCGTTGTCGCGATTAAATTCATCATGTATATCTTGAAACGTTTGCTTATCGATTTTAGAAAGAATCATGTCTCTTTCTTCAGGAGTTTCTTTAAAATCAGAATTTGCAGCAAAAAGTAAAATGTAGGCTACGAGTTCATCTCGTGTCCAGTCGATTGTGTTCATTGAATTAAGGTGTTAAGCTTCCATATTCTGTCCATGAACCATCATAGACAATTAAATTATTATAATTACAAAGTGTCGCTCCTAAGGCTAAAATACAAGCCGTAATACCAGAGCCACAACTAAAAACTATTTGAGTTTCATTTGTGACTAAAGTATTAAAGATTTTTAGAAGTTCTTTTTTAGGTTTCATTATATAACTATTAAATAATGTCGTGTAAGGTAAATTTTTTGAATTAGGAATTGTACCACGTCGCAACCCTTCCCTTGGTTCATCAACCTTACACATAAAGCGTTCTTTTGAACGTGCATCTACAATTAAAGTATCCTCTTTCGAAATGTACTCTTGTAAACCTTTAAAATCCGTCATTAATTGCGGCTGAAAATCAGCAATAAAATTACCTTTATCATAACGGTCTTCATTATAACTTTCTACTTGAAAGCCTTTCAGTTGCCATTGCGGTAAACCTCCATCTAAGACCGCTACTTTTTTAAAGCCAAATACCTTAAATAGCCACCAAACTCTAGCACTAGAATAAATACCCTTATCATCATAAACAACAATTACAGAATCGTTATAAATGCCTAAGCCTTGGGCTTCGCTTTCAAATTGTGATTTTGAAGGCAACGTGCTGGGAAAAGGAGCGGAAATATCACTAAATTTTTTTTTAATATCAAAATACCGCGCGTTGGGTATGCGTATAGCAGCCGGATTGATTACCTTATTTATGGTACCATCTAGCAAAATGAGGTTACTAGCGTTATAGTGCTTTTGTAGCCATTCAACTGAAACCAAATCTGAAGTGACATCAACTATGTCCAACGGATTATTCATGATCTCTGTAGAATTGAGTATGACACCTTAATGGGCAAATCATGTATTTCGTTTTAATTTGAATAGCATAAAGTTAAAATAATTTATCAAACTTCAATACACCGCTATTTAAGAATCTAAATCAAATGTTTCAGATGGATTTTCATGTGCTTCATAATTCAACATATTTTCACCATCTGCAATTATAGAACATACTGTAGCATCACCTGTGACATTCACTACCGTTCTAAACATATCTAATATTCTATCTACAGGAAATATGATGGCAATCCAAGCCGGATTTAATCCTACAGAGCTCAATACAATAATCAACATAACTAAACCAGCACTAGGTACCGCAGCTGAACCAATAGAAGCTAACGTAGCTGTTAACACTACTGTAATTTGTTGACTTATGGTTAAATCGATCATATGCAATTGCGCTAAAAATATAACCGCTACAGCTTGATACATACTTGTACCATCCATATTAACAGTCGCTCCAATTGGTAGCACAAAACTACTTATCTTTTTATCGACGCCTAAATTCTCTTCTACACATTCCATAGTTACAGGAAGTGTAGCTGCACTGCTCGATGTTGAAAACGCTAAAGTTTGAGCAGGACTCATCGATTTAAAGAATCCGGTATATGGTATTTTCTTAACAAATAGTTTTAAAACTAAAGGATAAATTACAAATATCATTAATATCAATCCAGCCAAAACGGTTAGGGAATACCAACTTAAGCCCTTAAAAATTTCGACAACTTTACCGATGTCATTACCAGCCATTTTACTGACAACACCTGCAAGTAAGGCGAATACAAAAAATGGTGCACCTTGCATTACAATGTCTACCATTTTTAAAAAGACTTCATTAATTCCGTTGACCAAGTTTAAAACTGGAAGTGATTTATCTGAAGGGATAAATAACAAACAGACACCAAAGAATATAGCAAAGAAGATAATTTGCAACATTAAGCCATTATCGGATAAGGAATGGAAAAAATTACTAGGTACTATATCTATAAGTGGTTGTAAAGGAGTGGTCTCATTACGTTCTTTAACTGTTTCCATTTTATCTGCAACAGCTGCTTCTTTTAATTCACTTTTGGATAGTTCTGAAATTTGCTGCGCACGTTCAAAAAACTTTGGATCTTGAAGGTAGTTGATACCATCTTTAATATCATGACCTTCGCTATCTGCCCAAATCTCGTAGCTAATACGATTGTCTATTCGACTTTGTTCATCAATAAGTTCTCCTGGTTTAAAAACATTAACAAGTACTAATCCCAATGAAATAGCCATAATTGTAGTAAGTAGGTAAATTCCTAAAGTCTTCCCTCCCATTCTACCTAAGCTTTTAGGGTCACCAATATTAGCTACACCACTTATAATTGAAAATAAAACCAACGGTACTGCTATAAGCTTTAATAAATTAATGAAAATAGTACCAAAAGGATCAATCCAATCTATAGTAAATTGACTCCATCCCATTGAGCTCGAAATTAAAGCCCAAATGATACCGAGTACCATTCCTATAATAATTTTCCAATGTAGTGCTAGTTTTTTCATATGTTATATTTCTATAAAAGCAGGAGTTTGTTAGTTTATAATTTATATGTCTAATCTAAGGAGAATTACCAATCTCTAGATTCTTGTCGTCGCAATAATAGGTTATCGGCTATCACTAAAGCAGCCATAGCTTCAACAATAGGCACAGCTCTTGGCACCACACAAGGGTCGTGCCTGCCTTTACCTTGCATTTCTACAATTTCACCAGAGCTATTTAAGGCATCTTGTTTTTGAATCACGGTGGCTACAGGTTTAAAAGCCACTCTAAAATAAATATCCATTCCGTTAGAAATACCACCTTGGATGCCTCCAGATAAATTCGATTTTGTACTTCCATCTTCATTAAACAAATCGTTGTGCTCACTACCTTTCATCTTCGCTCCACAAAAACCACTTCCATATTCAAAACCTTTTACAGCATTTATAGATAACATAGCTTTACCAAGTTCTGCATGAAGTTTATCAAATACAGGCTCTCCAAGACCTGCAGGTACGTTTTGAATCACACATGTAATCGTTCCTCCAATCGTATCTCCTTGCTTTTTAATAGCTTCAACTTTTGAGATCATCTTCTCAGCAGAAGCCTCATCTGGACAACGGATAACATTAGATTCAGTTTTACTAAAATCTAAATCTTGATAAGGTTTGTCTATAAAGATGTCTCCTACCGAAGAGGTAAACGCATGTATTTTAATATTACTTAGCATTTGTTTAGCAATGGCTCCTGCAACCACGCGAGACGCGGTTTCTCGTGCAGAACTTCGTCCTCCTCCTCTATAATCTCTTATACCATATTTTTTATCGTAGGTATAATCGGCATGACTTGGTCGATACACATCCTTTATATGCGAATAGTCTTTAGATTTTTGATTGGTGTTATGAATTACAAACCCAATCGGAGTACCTGTGGTGACTCCTTCAAAAATACCCGAATAGAATTCAACTGTATCGGGCTCTTTTCGTTGTGTTACAATTTTAGATTGCCCTGGCTTTCTTCGATCTAAGTCGTGTTGAATCGCTTCTAGATCAAGTTTTATTCCTGAAGGACAGCCATCTATGATGCCACCAATTGCTTTACCGTGAGATTCACCGAAAGTGGTGATTTTAAATAATTTTCCGAAGGAATTTCCTGCCATGACAATTTATTTTACGCTAATGTAATTGTTATATTATAAAAATGGAAATGACTAACCGTATTTCATGCCTTCTCCTTCAATTACTTAGTTGTAAGATTAATAATATTAAGGTAATATATAAATAACATTTTCCTCATACTTAGTTAATTATGTGATAACTCAAATCATGAAAAAAATAAGGTTCTTTGTCATACAGATCCTAAACATTGTGAAAATAAGACGAAAAATAGAAATAGCGGTCATTTCAGATGTGCATCTTGGCACTTACGGTTGTCATGCCAAACAGTTATTAACCTACCTGAATAGCATAGAACCCAAAAAATTAATTTTAAATGGTGATATCGTTGATATCTGGCAATTTAAAAAACGTTATTTCCCAAAATCGCACCTCAGTGTTATAAAAAAATTAATGGATTTTGCTGCAAACGGTACAGAGGTTATATATATTACTGGAAATCACGATGAAATGTTACGAAAATTTGCAGAGACTGAAATAGGAAATATCTCAATTGTAAATAAACTGGTTCTAGATTTAGACGGTAAATTGGCTTGGTTTTTTCATGGTGATGTGTTTGATATTTCTATTCAAAATGCTAAATGGCTAGCAAAACTTGGTGGTTGGGGTTATGATTTTCTCATTTTAATTAACCGCTTAGCTAACTGGTTTTCTGATAAAATGGGTAAAGAGCGCTATTCGCTGTCTAAAAAGATTAAAAACAGTGTTAAAGGAGCAGTTAAGTACGTCAATGATTTTGAAAAGGTTGCGACGGATTTAGCCTTAGAAAAGGGCTATGATTATGTGGTATGTGGACATATTCACCAACCTAAAATGGTGATTAAAAAGAACAAGTTTGGTAAAACCACTTATTTAAATTCTGGAGATTGGGTAGAAAATTTTACAGCTTTAGAATACCAGTTTAAACGCTGGAAAATATACAATTACAACGAGGATAAGTTATCTGCTTTTTATGCCGATGAAGACACTAAGGACATGGATTTGCAAGACTTAATTGCTGCCATTACTATTGTGGAGCAACCTAAATCGGAAAAGAAAAAGAATAAAAATAAAGACTAAGCTAAATTAGTGCTTCTTTTAAAATTGAAATAGGATGTTTGGCTGTCTTTCCTGTACCATCCTTTATCTGATGTCTACAACTTGTGCCATTTGCAGCGATAAGTGTTTTTTCTGAAGCTTTTCTAACTGAAGGAAATAAAGTCTGTTCACCAATAGACATACTAACTTTATAATGTTCCTTTTCGTAACCAAAACTACCAGCCATACCACAGCAACCACTCGGAATAATTGTTACACTGTAGTTTTGTGGCAAATTCAACACATCAAAACTCGATTTTTGGTTAGATAATGCCTTTTGATGACAATGTCCATGAAACTTTATTGTTTTAGAAGCAGTAGTAAATTGATCTGGCTTAATGTGTCTTAATTCTATTTCTTGCTGAATAAATTCTTCAATTAAAAAGGTGTTCTTCGCTATAGATTGAGCACCTTCTTTATCGTCTGCTAACCTTATATATTCATCTTTAAATGTTAAAATAGCCGAGGGTTCAATACCTATTAAAGGTGTGGTTTTAGAAATTAAGGGTTTAAATTTCACAACGTTATCATTGGCTACTTTTTTAGCGTCTTCAAGTAGTCCTTTAGATAACATTGCACGTCCAGATTCCGAATGTTCAACTAGTCTTACTTTATAATTCAAACGGCTTAAAAGTATAATTGTATCGATTCCAACTTCAGTGTCAAGATGATTTGTAAACTCATCATTAAACAAATAAACTTCTTTAATATAATTTTCTTCAACTATTTTATTTTTAACACCTTGAAATTCTTTATATAAACTCTTACTTGATATTAAAGGAAGACTTCTTTCTTTAGCAATACCACTAATATATTTTATAATAGAACTGGTAAAACCAGTTGTAAACATTAAATTTGTAAGCCTTGGCATACGACTCGCATACCCGTTTATTTTATTATTGTATGCAAATAACTTGGTGCGTATTGGCACGCCATTGGCTTTTTGATATTGGTATTGAAATTCCGCTTTTAAACTCGCAACATCGACACTACTTGGGCATTCACTTCCACAAGCTTTACAACTCAGACATAAATCAAAAACCGCTTTTAATTCTTTATGATTAAATCTATTTTCTTTTTCAGAATTGGTTAAAAATTCCCTTAGAGCATTTGCGCGTCCACGCGTTGTATCTTTTTCATTTCTCGTGGCTCTATAACTCGGACACATGGTACCACCAAATTCTGGTAATTTTCTGCAATCGCCAGAGCCATTACACTTTTCAGCTTCGCGTAAAATACCTTGCGTGCTAGAAAAATCCATTAAAGTTGTAATCTTTGGGGCTTCGCTGTTAAGTTTATATCGAAAACTTTCATCCATAGGATAAGCCTCAATAATTTTACCAGGATTAAAGATGTTATGCGGATCAAAAGTAGATTTAATTTGTTTTAAAATAGTATAATTAGCTTCACCAATCATTAAGGGTATAAATTCCGCTCGGACTATACCATCTCCATGCTCACCCGACATGGAGCCGTTATATTTTTTAACTAATAACGCGACATCTGTGGTGATGGCTCTAAATAATTTTACATCTTCTTCTTGCTTTAGATCTAAAATGGGACGTAAATGCAGTTCTCCAGCTCCTGCATGTGCATAATACACGGCATTCTGATTAAATGAAGTCATTAAGGCTGTAAACTCAGAAATGTAGGCATCCAAATCTTCTAAGGCCACTGCAGTATCTTCAATACACGCCACGGCTTTTTTATCACCAATTAAATTTCCTAACAAGCCTAAACCTGCTTTTCGTAATTCTACAGCTTTATCAATAGCTTTACCTCTTAAAATTGGTGCAGCATACGATAACTTAAGCGTATTTACTGCATTTAAGAAAGTTTCTATAGCTTCTGCTAATTGTTCTTTAGAATGCGCTTTAAGCTCACACATTAAAATGGCAGCTGGGTTTCCTTCTACAAACTGTCGGTTAACTTGCTGAGTTTTATTATGCTTCGTGAGGTTTAAAATTGTATCGTCCATCATTTCACAAGTATGCAAATTATGTTGCATTACGGTTTCTACGGACTTTAGGCATTGAGCGACACTTTCAAAATGTAACGCAATTATGGCACTTTCTGTCGGAGGTAAGTCATCGAGCTGTAAAGTGATTTCAGTGGTAAATGCTAGCGTTCCTTCACTACCAGATAATAATTGACACATATTAAATGATTGCGAACTCGAAGCTGAAAATACTGATGAGTTTAGTAATTCATCAATCGCGTAGCCTGTATTTCTTCTGTGTATTTCAGGTTTTGGAAAATTATCACGAATCTGTTTCTGAATCTCTTCAGGTTTCAATGTTTTATAAATAGTTTTATAAATAGTACCTTCAAGGGTTTTCAACTTTAATTTTTGTTGAAATTCTTCAGTTGATAAATTTGAAAATACTGCTTCACTACCATCACTTAACAAGGTTTTCAATTGTAAAACCTTATCTCGGGTTACTCCATACTGTATAGAAGTCGTACCAGACGAGTTGTTTCCTACCATACCACCAATCATACAACGATTTGAAGTCGACGTATTAGGACCAAAAAACAAACCAAACGGTTTAAGGTAATTATTTAATTCATCTCTAACCACACCTGGTTCCACTGTTACCGTTTTATGGGGTGCATCCAAATCTAGAATTCGTGTAAAATATTTAGAAACATCAACCACAATGCCTTCACCAACGCACTGTCCGGCTAAAGAAGTTCCGGCAGTTCTTGGTATTAAAGATGTCTTATAGGTTTTAGCAAAATCAATTAAAAGTTTAATATCATTCTTATCTTTAGGAAGTGCTACAGCCATAGGCAATTTTCTATACACTGAAGCATCAGTAGCATATAGCTTACGCATTAAATTATCAAAGAACAGTTCTCCATTTAATTTAGACTTTAAAGATTGAAGTGCTTTTGTATATTCTGGTGGCATAAGCGTTAAGAATGAATGGATATGAGTTATAATTTTGTCTTAAAATTAAACTTAATCATCCAATTTTGATATAATTTTGGCGTTATGATTAAATGCAATGTTACAGTTGCTAAAACTAAGAATTTAAAACTCAATTTTATTATGAAGAAATTATTTTTATTAGGTGTATTTGCTTTAGGGTTCGCAAGTTTTTCTAGCGCACAAGAGATTGCAGAGAATGCTATTGGATTAAGATTAGGTGATAGTGATGGCTTTGGTACTGAGATTACATACCAACGCGCGCTTGGAGACAACAATAGATTAGAAGTAGATTTAGGATGGAGAAGCGGAGATGATTATGACGGCTTTAAATTAGCTGGTTTATACCAATGGGTTTGGAATATTGAAGGAGGTTTTAACTGGTATGCAGGTGCAGGTGGTGGATTAGGATCTTACAGCTACGATAATAATGCTGGTGATGATTATAGTGATACGTTTGTTTTTGTAGCTGGTGATGTAGGTATTGAATACAGCTTCGATTTTCCGTTATTATTATCCCTAGATTTTAGACCAGAACTTGGTTTTGGTGATTACAATGATGATCTTGACTTTGATATTGCTTTAGGTATAAGATACCAATTTTAAAATAGTTCTAACTTTTATATTCAAAACCACCTTTAATGAGGTGGTTTTTTGATTATTTTTAATCCCTATGAAACAACTTGCAATCATAGGCATGGGACCTCGAGGTTTATATGCTTTAGAGAATCTACTCATAGAATTGAGTCGTGCCAACACAAAAATTGGGATTCATGTGTATGACGCAACTAGTTTTCCAGGCACTGGTAATGTTTGGGATAAACTACAGCCAGATTCTAATTGGATCAATATCACTGAACGTGCTTTAGTTGGTATTGAAGCACGTCCGGAAATAACATATAACAATCAAAGTATTAAAGCTTTTCCGTCGTACCATGATTGGTGTCATTTTACCCAGTCTGAAGATGAGCCAGATTCATTCCCACCTCGAAATAAAATGGGACGTTATCTCAATGAACGTTATCAATCTTTAGAAAATGTTTTAAGGCAATTTGAGTCTTTTAAGTGTGTTAAGGCTGAAGTGATACATATCAATGTCAAACATCAAAAACTTCAAGTTTTAACTAATGCGCATCAAGTACAATACGATGATGTGCTGCTTACCGTAGGACACCAATCTACATCTCCATCTCAACAACTCAAAGAATGGCAATCGCATGTCTCCGCTTATAATGATTTATCATTGTTCAATGCTATATACCCTGTGTCTCAATTTAAAACACTTAAAAACACGACGAATACAACCATTGGTATCAGAGGTTTTGGTTTGGCTATGATTGATGTGATGCGCTACCTCACCATTAATAACTTCGGAAATTTTAAAATTATAAACCCTATTACTTTTGAAACGATTTATTTTAAAAGTAAAGTGCAAAATATAGCGTTAGTGCCATTTTCGTTAGATGGTTTACCATTAGTACCCAAACCTATAAATCAGTATATAGATGAATGGTATGCACCAACACATGAGGAATTAGATGTTTTTGAATCTAAAATTGAAGCTGTATCAAAATGTACCGAAGAAAAAGATAACATCAATTTTTTAACACATGCTATAGCTACAATTGCGTCGCGAGTGTTTATCGATTTACAAGATAAAAGTATATCACACACCTTAAGTGAAATCGAAATAAAATCACTGATTATAAACTGGTTAGACGACGAAAACTTTACTCACAATCTTATTCAAAACCAAAACATTTCTACATATCAACTTATTAAATCGTACATTGATATGGCTTTGGGAGTAATTCCTGCATCGTTAGATTATTGTATCGGACAAGTTTGGCGCCATTGTCAGCCTACATTATACAAAGCCTTTTCACATGCCAAAGTAAATGAAACTATTATTGAAAAGGTTATTGCTTTAGATGAACGTAGTAAACGTTATTCATACGGACCACCAATTCAAAGCATGCAACAGGTCTTGGCCTTGGTTGATGCACAAATTTTAAACTTAGATTTTGTGTCTCACCCAGACATAGAAGTTTCACCTAAAGGTTGGACATTAAAAAATTCTAAAAACGAGTCCATAACTTGTTCGGTAATGATTAATAGCGTTTTGGACGCACCAAAGTTGCTTAATGTAGACACACCGTTAATTAAAAATTTACTTCAGAATGATGTAATTCAGCCTATTCATTCAAAATTAGGAATAGAAACAACTACCGATGGTTATGTAAAAACTCCCGAAGATAAGTCTAAGGTACGCATCGCTGTTTTAGGTCGTTTGGCTAAGGGAAGTGTTATTGGTGTAGATGCTATTTTAGAGTGTTTTGGGCCACGCATAAAAGGTTGGGCAAAAGCCTACGTTACAAATCACACTACTAATTAGGTTGTTTTTCACTAAGGTATTTCCAATAGCGTTTTGGAACATGCCTAATATGAAGCTTCATATTTTTACGAGATGCAATATTTGTAGCTTTAAAATAATCTTGCCATAACTTTTGAAATTCGAATTCTTGCGTCGCAAAAAAAGCATTATCCGTTTTGGTAAAATCGAAATGCTCAGGAAAATTCATGTGAACGAGGTCTACCTTTTCTAAATCGTAAAACAAGCCATAACCACGTTTAATATCATAAATTACCCATTTTTGATCCGCATAACGTCTTTTAAAATGTTTTTCTATGAGTGGTAATACATTAAAGTCCGGTTCAATATTCGCAAAATATAGCTGATCTTTAGTAAGTCTAAAACGTACAAAAGCTTCCATTCTATGTTTTTCTCTTCCGACCGATTTAGCTATTTGAGCAATTTTTAAAATAGAAGGATGCGAATAGTCCTTATCAACTTTTTTCTGTTGTGCAAAGGCATAACGCATATAATCTAGCAATAGGTCTTCTACTCCACTAATTTCACTTAAAAAAGCATAATACAGTTGGTAACTGCCTTGCGCTGATAATTTTAATTTAACACCTTTCCACACTCTATTTGCCTTCACCTCCTCTGTAATTATAGACACATTTTCTGAAAACAAACCTTGTTGCGCGCTGAATTTATTTTGAATTTTTACTGAAGTAAGTCGCTGTTCAAAAACATAAAACACGGTAGATAAAAAACCGTCGAATGTACCATCATAAATAAGGTGTTTGGTTTCCATCTATCCAAATAAACTTAGCTGATTACTCAACATCTTTTGATACTTGCTGGTTGAATTCTGAAGGATTAAGCCTTTGACTTTTTCAGGAGTTAAATCTCTTTTTTCAAACTGATTGCTCTCACAAACCATAAAATATTGCGCTCTATTTAAAGCGACACCTATTTTTTTAAGATGTTCCCAATTTAATCTTCTAAAGCGTCTAGCATTTATAATTTTAAATACAGATTTCATACCTAATCCAGGAATTCTAGCGAGCATGCGCTGATCTGCAGTATTAACATCGACAGGAAATTCATGAAGGTTACGTAAAGCCCAACTCAATTTAGGATCCACATCTAAATCGAGATGCTGATGTTGTTCGTTTAAAATTTCACTAACATCAAAACCATAAAAGCGCATTAACCAATCGGTTTGATACAGTCTATTTTCTCTTAACATAGGAACAGCGCTACCTATTTGAGGCAATCGATTATCATAACTTATAGGTACGTACCCTGAATAATACACGCGTTTTAAGTTATAGCTTTTATAAAAATGATTAGATGTTTGCATGATCTGAAAATCATTTTCACCACTCGCACCAATAATCATTTGAGTACTTTGCCCAGCAGGTGCAAATTTAGGGGTGCTTTTAATAATTTTCTTTTCGGCTTTATATTGAATGATTTCATTTTTCACCTTAACCATAGGTTTTATAAAATCTTCACGCTTTTTATCGGGTGCCAGTTTTTTTAGTCCGGCTTCCGTTGGAATTTCAATATTAACACTTAAACGATCCGCATAAAGTCCGGCTTCACGCATCAATTCATCTGAGGCTCCAGGAATGGATTTTAAATGAATATAACCATTAAAGTTTTCTTCGGTTCTCAGTTTTTTAGCCACGGCCACTAAACGTTCCATAGTATAATCGGCACTTTTAAAAATGCCAGAACTAAGAAAAAGACCTTCAATATAATTTCTTCGATAGAAATTAATCGTTAAATCCACAACTTCTTGCACTTTAAAAGCCGCACGTTTAACATCATTACTCTTACGGGTTACGCAATACGCACAATCGAAAATGCAATGGTTGGTCAATAAAATTTTTAACAAGGACACACAGCGACCATCTTCTGTATAAGAATGACATATGCCCATGCCTGTTGCATCTCCTAGGCCTTTATTGGTGTTAGCGCGTTGACTTCCACTCGATGAGCACGATACATCATATTTTGCGGCATCGGCTAGTATTTTTAATTTTTCTTGGGTACGTTGAAAAGACAAATAGTTTCCTCCTAATAGCTTTAATTCAATTCTTTGCGACAAAGATACTACAATACATAGTTATTCATTGCTTTAATTTGTAGCAATACTAAAATTTTTAATTAAATTTTTTTCATCGCTGTTGTAAACGTAAATGGGTCAATATTTTGATGATATCATTTAAACGCCATGTGTTATAAACCTTAAATTTAAGTTGTGTGAAAATAATTATAATCATATTAATCTTAATGCTACACCAAACTATGAGTGCACAGCACATAATTCCTGAAGACATTAAAATCAATGTCCGCAAAGCTCTGGCCTATTACCCACAACTGGAAAACACAAAAATTGAATTTCGATTTAAAAAGAATATAAAAAAATCGACCATGCAAGCTCGACCGACTTTGGGTAGTTTTTTTAAAAGTAGGAAAAACAGAAGTTATGTTATTCTTATAAGTGAAACTTTTAAAATTGCCGACAAATCGTTTTTAACGCGCCATATTCCTGATGATATATTTATTGGCTGGATTGGCCACGAATTAGGACATATAATGGATTACCAAAATAGAAGCAAATTAAATCTTATTTGGTTTGGACTAAAATATTTGCTTTCTCAAAGTCATATTGTTGAAGCTGAACGCGCTGCTGATTCGTTTGCTGTGGCTCATGGCATGGAAGATTACATTCTAAAAACTAAAGATTTTATTCTTAATCATGCTGATATTACACCTTCTTATAAAGCCCGAATAGTAAAGTATTATTTGTCGCCTGAAGAGATTATGGAACTTGTACAGCATCGTGATGCCTTAAAATAAGTTGACTTGCATTATAACAAAATAAAAAGGCCCCTAAAAGTAACATTTAGGGGCTTTAACAACTATTGTTCATTCACAAAGTCTTCCCAAGCTTCAAATTTTTCGTCACCCATAACACGTTCCATTTTTACTTGCCCGCCTTTTTTCTTATTACTTTCATTCCAATCGTAAAAATGATGTGGAGGAATTACTTTTACCTTTACTCCTTTTAGTGCTTTACTTCGTGCCACCTTATAGTTCTTATTGGCATTTTTTAAACTTTTATCTAAAGCTTTTGCGATGGTTATATTATCTATGGAATTATTTTCAGAACCTAAATACCAATAGTGATAAAACTCTTCATCAATACCACGTTTGGCACAGATGGTATATTCTGAAATGGTAATGTTAAATTGGTCTTCTAAATCGCGCATGGCAGCATCCATCTTATTGACCGATAATTGTGATCCTACGGTATTTAAGAAGAATTTGGTGCGTCCGGTAATTTTTATTTCAGCACGTTCAATATTGGTAAATTCAATGGTATCACCTATTAAATAGCGCCAAGCACCACTCACTGTACTAATGATTAAAACATAATCTTGGTCTAGTTCTACATCATCTAATGTTAATGCTGGAGCCTCTTGTTTTAAAGATCCATCTTGATTGATATACTCAGGTTTAAACGGTACAAACTCAAAATAAATGCCATTATCGGTGTTAAGCTGCATGGCATCTGTTTCTGGTCTTACTTGGGTAGCTATGTAACCTTCGGATGCTAAATAAGTATCAATAACCGTTACTGGTTTTCCTAAAAGTGCATTGAAACTTTTCTCATAAGGAGCAAAAGCCACACCTCCAGATGTATACACTTGTAAATTGGGCCAAATCTCATGAATATGATTTAGGTTGTGATAATCAATTACTTTTTGAAGCATTAATTCTATCCATGAAGGAATTCCACTTAAAGCGCCAATATCCCAATCTTTAGCACGTTCTGCAATACGTTGTACGCGTTCGTCCCAATCTTCAATTTGCGATATTTCTTCACCAGGTTTGTAATAACCTCTAAACCACGACGGAATATTACTAGCGCTAATACCACTAATTTCACCCTCGAGATGGTTGTTGTTTTCTTCTAAATCTGTGGAGCTACCCAACATCATTATTTCCTTTTCAAAGAAATCGGCAGGCAAATCAAAATTATTTAAAGAGAAAACCTGTTTAATACCTGCATTTCTTATGGCATCAATCATAGCATCAGTGACAGGAATACGTTTACTCGTTTTCCCTGTAGTACCAGAACTCAACGCAAAATATGAAGGTTGTCCTGGCCATGTAACATCCGTTTCACCATCATGATATTTGTGCCACCAAGCTTCATTAATCTGGTTGTAATCAAAATAAGGTACAGATTTTGCAAATTGGTGTTGCAGATTTCCAGATTTAAGAAGGGTTTCAAAATTGTAATGTTTACCGAACTGTGTCTGCTCTGCTGTTTCGAGTAATTCTCTTAGTACATTTTTTTGTGCATCACCATGAATCACTTCAGCTGTAAAGGTATCTTTGAGTTCTATAACTCCTTTAATAATATTCCCTAGTATGGCCATTTTTTAGATTTAAGTTTTAATTATGCTGCTAATGTTTTACAAGCTTCTGCACAGGCTCTACAAGATTCAGCACATGTTTTACAATGCTCATGTGTATGGTCTTCGCAATGATCGGCACAATACTCACAAATTTCTGCACATAACAAGGCATATTGTTTAACATATGCACTATCTGATGTAATCATTTTTAAAACCGCCTCACAGGCATCAATACATTCTATGCAGCATTTAGGACAATCGTTATGACTTTCTTTTCCTGCCATTTCAGTAAGGCAAATTCTACAATCTACGATACATTGCTGAACGGCTTCAAGCGTATTTTTATAAGTTGAATTCATATTTTTTTGTTTTTAAAATTTATAACATCTAAGGTCTTGTTTATTGTTATACAAACGTATTCCGATTCCTAAAACAATTAACCCATTTGATTAAAACGTAATTAGAGTAACCAAAACAGTAATTGAGCTAAGACCTTCTTAAAATTTATAACATCTTGCCATACCTATTAACTTAAAAATAATGTAATATGAAAGACTGGTTTAAATTTTCTACAGATGGACTTTTAGCAATAATTCTCACAGCCATTGGCATTTATATTGCCTTGGTAATTTTAACGCGTATTAGTGGTAAACGTAGTTTTTCAAAAATGTCGAGTTTCGATTTTGCAATGACTGTATCCATTGGATCTATTTTAGCAACCGTAATTGTATCGAAATCAGTGTCGTTACAATATGGAATTATAGGTTTAGTTGTTATCTATACCCTACAAATAATTGTCGCAGCAGCCCGAAGTTGGACGCCAATAAGAGACATGGTTGATAATACACCCACACTTTTAATGAAAAATGGTAAGCTCATTGAAGCCAATTTAAGAAAATGTAAAGTAACTGAATCTGACGTTAAAGCTAAATTAAGAGAAGCTAACGTTATACAATTATCTGAGGTCAAAGCTGTGGTTTTTGAATCTACAGGAGACATCTCTGTTTTACATGGTTCTGAAGATAAAACCATTGACAACTGGATTATGGATTTTTAAAACAATAGCATGTGGTGAATCTTATTGACCACTACAATTTCCTTAGTATCATTTTATGATATTCTTCGTAAAATTTATGTAGTTTTGCACATCTAAATTTAAAACAATTCTTACATGAAAGATACTGCCTTATCCTCTACTCACGTCGCACTTGGTGCTAAAATGGTTCCTTTTGCTGGTTATAATATGCCTGTGCAATACGAAGGCGTAAACATAGAACATCAAACCGTAAGGGATGCTGTAGGTGTTTTTGATGTTTCTCATATGGGTGAGTTTTTAATTGAAGGGCCACATGCCTTAGAATTAATACAAAAAGTATCGAGTAATGATGCGTCTAAATTAGAGGTTGGTAAAGCACAATATAGCTGCTTACCAAATGATGATGGTGGTGTTGTAGATGATTTAATCATTTATAAGCTAAAAGAAGATAGCTACTTATTAGTGGTTAATGCGAGTAATATTGAGAAAGACTGGAATTGGATTTCATCTAAAAATGATGTTGGTGCTGAGATGCGCGATTTAAGCGAAGCCTATTCCTTACTAGCTATTCAGGGACCAAAAGCTGTTGAAGCGATGCAGTCTTTAACCAGTCATGATTTATCTGCAATTAAATTTTACAATTTTGTTGTTGGTGATTTTGCAGGCATAGAAAATGTAATTATTTCGGCAACAGGTTACACAGGTAGCGGTGGGTTTGAAATTTACTGTAAGAATTCTGAAGTAAAACAAATTTGGGATAGCGTTTTTAAAGCCGGAGCTGATTTTGGAATTAAGCCAATTGGTTTAGCGGCTAGAGATACGTTGCGTTTAGAAATGGGCTATTGTTTATACGGAAATGATATAGACGATACGACATCTCCTATAGAAGCAGGATTAGGTTGGGTTTGTAAGTTCAATAAAAAATTTACAAATTGTGAAGCCTTAAAAGCAGAAAAAGAACGTTCTCCAGAACGCAAATTAGTAGCTTTTAAACTAGATGAGCGCGGTATTCCTCGTCATGGTTACGATATTGTAGATGGTAATGGTAACACTATTGGAAATGTAACTTCTGGGACAATGAGTCCAAGTTTAGGTATAGGCATTGGTATGGGATATGTCCCAACGGTGTTTTCTAAAGCAGATAGTAAAATAGGTATTCAAGTGCGTAAAAAAATGATTCCTGCAACGGTTGTAAAACCACCTTTTTATAAAGGCTAATTATCTAGAGTGTAGATTGATTAATGACGAAGAAAGATTTAGATCCTCATAAGCATCGTATTTTAATACTTGGAGCTAGCGGTTACATAGGAAATGCTATTTATAAGGAATTAGGTCCTTATTTTAGAACTTTTGGAACTTATAGAACACCAAAAAAAGAGTTTGAAAACAATCAGCAATTCTTTCAGTATAATGTTGAAGAAGATGATGTATACGAGATTTTACAGGTTTGCCAACCTACTATTGTCATTTCAGCATTGCGTGGCGATTTTAATGCGCAGTTTATAGCACACCAGCATATTGCAGAATACATTGTGGCATATAATTGTAAAATTATATTTCTTTCTTCAGCAAATGTTTTTGATGCGTATAGTAAATTTCCTAGCTATGAGCTCGATAAAACTTTAAGTCATAGCATATACGGCCATTTTAAAATTAAAATTGAGAATGCGCTTTTACGTTTGCCTAAAAAGCAAGTGACTATCGTAAGGCTTCCTATGGTTTTTGGCGCCAACTCACCACGATTATTAGAAATGAAAACTGCAATTTCAGATAATGATGCCGTTGAAGTTTTTCCAAATTTAATAATGAATGTGATGTACGATAAAAAGTTAACGCAACAGATTCATTATATAGTGAATAGAAATAAAAGCGGAGTTTATCACTTAGGTAGCACAGACTTAGTGCATCATGATGAATTTACAAAAGATCTTTTAGCTCTGATTACGAAGAAAAAAGTAGTTATTAAACAAGTTTTTACCACAAATGAAGATCGGTATTTGGCTGTACTACCAAAATTTAATAAGTTGCCTAAACATCTTCAAATTACAAGTCAGGAAATTTTAGAAGAGCTAGAAAAGTAAACGATTAGCATCTGCGATGTCTTTTTACTATTTTCTTATTTAAATTACCATAATCACTTCATATTTTTTATTAATTTTAACTTATAAAAACGATAAAACTAACATATGAAATTAGACGATGCTACCATAGAGAAAAAGTTATTACAATTTCCGGATTGGGACTATTATGACAATGCTATTCATTCAGAATTTGAATTCGACAATTTTAAAGATTGTTTTAGTGCCATGAGTCGCATTGCATTTGAATGTGAAGCTCAAAATCACCATCCTAATTGGAGTAACGCCTACAATGTGCTAAAAATTTCATTATCTACACACGATGTCGATGGAGTAAGCCAAAAAGACTTTAAATTAGCTGAAGCCATTGAGGCTATTGTTGAGGTTGAGGAATAGTTGTTTGATACTAATATTTGTACAGATTCTAGTTATGTACCTAAGTATGTTTTGATCTCGCGCGATACGGTTTGGGGAATTTTTAATTTTTAATTTTTAAGTTGTGTCATCTATTTTTTCATATTTAGTTATAATCGTACTCCAACAATTTCAATATTTTCTTAAATTTGCTTTTACCTAATTTTTAGGCATTTTTGTAAAATATAATATCATAAACAGATTTCCGTTTTTTTACGGAAACTAAAAAATAAATTTTAAGATGGGAAGAGCTTTCGAATTTAGAAAAGCAAGAAAAATGAAACGTTGGTCAGCGATGAGTAAAGCCTTTACACGTATTGGTAAAGATATTGTAATGGCAGTAAAGGAAGGCGGACCTGATCCCGATAGTAATTCGCGTCTTAGAGCTGTAATACAGAATGCAAAGGCTGTAAATATGCCTAAAGATAATGTGGAGCGTGCTATTAAACGTGCTTCAGATAAGAGCCAAGGAGATTACAAAGAAGTCCTCTTTGAAGGTTATGCACAGCATGGTATTGCAGTTTTAATTGAAACAGCTACAGATAATAATACACGTACAGTAGCAAATGTACGTTCGTATTTTAATAAAACTGATGGTAGTTTAGGAACTTCAGGATCTGTTGTTTTTATGTTTGATCATACATGTAATTTTAAAATTAAAGGAGATAATTTAGATTTAGAAGAGTTAGAGTTAGAGTTGATTGACTCTGGTGTTGATGAAATTTTTGAAGATACAGATGTCGATGAAGACGGAGTGGAACACAGCAGCGTTATGGTATATGCACCTTTTGAGAGTTTTGGTAGCATTCAGGCTTACTTAGAAGATCATAATATTGAAATTATTTCATCTGGTTTTGAGCGTATTCCGCAAGTTACCAAGAAGCTTACACCAGAACAAGCAGAAGACGTAGAAAAACTATTAGAAAAATTAGAAGAAGATGATGATGTACAAAATGTATATCATACTATGGAAGAGCGTGCGGACTAACAACACTTAAATATATAATATGTATTGAGAGGGCTTCTGCCCTCTTTTTTTATTTTAGTTACAGCTACAATTTGTAGTTTCTTTTTATAACATCGAAATTTGTCGTGTTTTTAACGTAATTTACATGGATAACTATCACCATGAAACCTTTTACGTTATGACGATTACACTAACCAAGTTAAAGCATAAGGATGTAGATCAGATTGCTATAGGTTTTAATTATGCGGCCTCTACCAAAACTTTAGTTAAGAATATTGAAGGTGTACGTTGGTCGCAAACGCACAAAACGTTTTACAAGCGCTATTCTAAAACGGAGGTACATATTTTATTCAAATATTTTAGAAGTCATGGTTATTTTGTTGACTATAGTGCATTTAAACAACCTAAACCACAACCATATCTGGCTTTAAAGAAAATAAAGCCAAAACTTAGCATGGCAGAAATGTATGCTGCCCTTCCCTTAGATTTTAAGGAATCTCTAAAAGGTTATACCGGATTTTTAAAAGGTAAGCGCTTAAGCTATAGCACTATAAAAACGTATGGTTACTTTGTATTACGTTTTTTATACTACTATAAACCAAAGGACATTTCAGCCATCCAGAAAAAGAATATTGATCATTTTTTTGAAATTGTTTTGGCAGGTGAACATTTTAGTATTAGTAGCCATCGCCAATGTGTGAGTGCATTAAAATATTATATTTCCTATTGTGATTTACCTGAATTGGTTGCGGAAGATTTAAGTCGGCCTAAAAAGAGTAAGAAGTTACCTGTAGTCTTGTCTAAGAGCGAAATTATTAACCTTATTCAAGTAACTAAAAACCTAAAACATAGAGCTATTATTGGTTTGCTATATTCATGTGGATTAAGAATTGGAGAGTTGTTACATTTAAAAATTAATGCTTTAGATTTTGAAAGAAATATGTTAAGCGTTCATCAAGGTAAAGGTCGAAAGGATAGAAATGTAGTTATGAGTGCCGTTTTAAAACCGTTAATTTTAAATTATTTAAACACCTATAAACCCCAGGTGTTTTTAATAGAAGGACGTGATGGAGGACCATATTCTGCAACGAGTGTGCGCCAATTTTTAAAAAAAAGTTGTCATAGTGCTCATATAACAAAACAAGTGACACCGCATGTTTTACGACACAGTTACGCGACACATTTAATGGAAAATGGTGTAGATTTACGACATATACAATTGTTATTGGGGCATGCTAAGCCAGAGACAACAATGATTTATACGCACGTTGCCCATAGAGATTTAATGCAGATTAGTAGTCCTTTAGATACAGCGATAAATGCAATAACAAAATCGACAAAAAGCAATACAGAAGTTTTGTTATCCCGAAATAATAATATATAATCGACTATATTTGTTTTTATATAACCAGTTGTGAGCAAGCTGACCAAAAACAAGAATGAAACTAAACAAACTAAAATTAAAGAACTTTAGAAGTTATTCTCAAGAAACTGTTATTGACGTTTCTGACCTGAATGTTATCATTGGAAAAAATGATGTTGGTAAATCATCAATTTTAGAAGCATTAGATATATTCTTCAATGGGAAGCCAGATAAAAATGATTTGTGTATCGAAAATGATAACAGCAGAATTGAAATAACTTGTATTTTTTCAGATTTTCCCGAACAATTAATCTTAGACGATACAAATCCAACCAGCCTTTCTGACGAATATCTTTTAAATTCAGAGAATAAACTTGAAATCAAAAAATCATTTCCTGTTTCAGCTTCGGGAAGTGTTTCAGAAGAGTCTGTGATAATTTGTGATTATCCTGACAACGAAAATCTATCAGATTTACTTTCTAAAAAAAGGACGACTTTACAACTTCAATTTGATGAGTTAGGAATAAATCCAGAAGGAGTTAATAGAAATAAAAGTAAAGAGTTAAGAAATGCCATTCGCTATCATTTTTATGAAGAAGGACAAATAACTACTCACCAAGCAGAAATAAAAATTGACGGAAGGTTAGATAATGAAGATAATAGAAAGAAAATATGGACGAACCTCAAAAAGTATTTGCCATTATACTCATTGTTTTTTGTTGACAAGCAGTTAAATGACCAAGATTCGGACATTCAAGACCCAATGAAAGAAATAATCAAAGAGGTCTTAAAAAGGGATAACATAACACCGTTATTAGAACAATTAAAAGAAGCCGTTCAAGATGCTTCGACAGACCTTGCTGACGATACCATTACTAAATTAAATGATTTAGACCCAGAATTAGCTGAAACTTTGCGGTCTAATTTCCCTAAAGAACCAACTTGGAATTCTATATTCAAATTGACATTAGAAGATGAAAGAGGTGTTCCACTAAATAAACGTGGAAGTGGAATGAGAAGACTTGTTTTATTAAGCTTTTTTAGAGCACAAGTTGAGAATAGAAGAACAGCAAATGCACCGAATATTATTTATGCACTTGAAGAGCCTGAAACGTCACAACATCCGGATTTTCAATTAATGATAGTAAATGCATTAAAAGAACTTTCGGAAACGGATAACGCTCAAGTATTCTTTACAACACACAATTCTAATTTAGCAAAGGAAATTCCAAAGGAGTCTTTAAGATATGTTTATTCAGACAATGGACAAGTGAATGTTGATTGTGGTTTAAATGATGATGGAACAGATAATGAAGAAATAATAGACAGCATTATCCAAACACTTGGAGCATTACCTGACCCAAAAAACAAAGTTAAAGTTCTGATTTTCGTTGAAGGAGAAAATGATATAAATGCTTTGATAGGTTTAAGCAAGCTATTAAACGCTTCAGACGGGAATGTAATAAATTTAGAAAATAATGAAACTGTTGCTTTTATTCCGACAGGTGGCTCTCAACTCAAGTTTTATATTGAGAAAAAATATTTAGATGGTCTATTACAATCGCAAGTTCATATCTACGATTCCGATATTCCAGCTTATGTGCAAAGTGTTGCTGACTTAAACGCAGAAGGAATAGATACCAAAATAGGTTTTAATACCATAAAAACTGAATTAGAAAATTATCTTCATCATCAAGCGATAAACGAATGTTATCAAGACTTAAATATCAACATAAATATAACTGAGGTTTTAGATGATGAAGATGTACCAGAAAAAGTGGCTATGGCAGTTCACCAAGAAACAAGTAATACAGATTGGAATGCCATAAATCCTGACCCAGTAAAAACAGAAGAGAAACAAAAGAAAAAAATATCAAAAGCTAAACGCCAATTAAATAACCTCGCAATCGAAAAAATGACGGTTGAGCGATTAACAGAGCGTGATGGATTTGATGAAATTAAAAGTTGGTTAGATTCGATTAAAGCATTTGTGGAATAAAAGCCAGCTCACAACAATGTATAAAAATAATAGCGGTTTAATCGCCAAAACTAAAGTAAGTAAATATAAAATAGGTCTGTACCAAACTGAAAAGTTAGCGTTTCAAAATCCGCTACTATTCTTATACTAGACCGTTGTGATTAATATTGCCGACTTTCGGTCACCCACCAAACATTGTAGCTTTCTTCGAGGTCTTTTAAGTTTCTAAAAATGATGTGATTTTAAAATCGACGTAGGAAGATTTTTAAAGCGC
>Ga0193951_1000012_pt1 | contig 78024 bp, 67 predicted proteins | sample BB_2_MG_FD_140370 | JGI IMG/M metagenome (GOLD analysis project Ga0193951, IMG submission 140370) | Microbial mat bacterial communities from the Broadkill River, Lewes, Delaware, United States - BB_2_MG | ecosystem: Environmental > Aquatic > Freshwater > River > Microbial mats | place: USA...
ACGGCACTTATACTTTTACGCCACTGCCAGACTTTAACGGAGCAGTGCCTGTTGTTACTTATCTTGTTGAAGATGGTATCGGTGATACCAATGAATCAACGTTAACGATTGTGGTGACACCTGCTGATAATATTCCACCTGTCGCAGAAGATGATGGCTTTAGTATTTATCAAGGGGAAAGCGTTAGCGGTAACCTTATCACACATGTCGATGGTAATGATGGTATTGCCGATCATGATGGTGGTGATGGGGCAGTGCTCACTATAACGCAAGTTAATGGTGTTGATTTGGTTTTTGGGGCTGATGGTTTTGCGACTGTGAATGTTGATGGTGGAACGGTAACCATTAATGGGGCAGGTGATTTCACTTATAATAATAGTGATGGTTATATTTTAGGTAGTGATTATCCAAGCTTTAATTACACTTTGAGTGATGGAACTGACACAGATACAGCGACGGTGACAATTGATATTAGCGACACTGCACCAGTCGCTGTTGATGATATTAATTTAATTGGTTTATTTGAAATTGATAATTCTGGTCTTGCCGAGGCAGCAGAAGTGAAAGGTAATATTATTGTTGAAGGCGGAAGAAGTTCAGGGGATGCTCCAGATACTTCGCCGGATGGACCAGTGAATCTTGTGCATGTTTCTTACGCTGGCGTTGATTATGTTTTTGACTCAGATAATACCTCATATCAGATAACAACAGAGTATGGTGTTTTAGAAATACATGATGATGGCGCTTATGAATACTCTACTTTTGCAGATATGACTTTGCCCACAAGTGCATTGATTGATGTATTTAGCTATACCATTAAAGATAATGATGAAGCTAATGCTGAAACAGATTCCGCGACATTAACTTTTAATATTGATCTTGCTGATAGTGGTGGAGGACGAGCAAGGGGAAGGGCTTCAACAAGTGAAGATGAGAGTATTATTGATAATAGTGAGATCATCGATACATCTTCTAGTTTTCTAGCTACGAGCTCTACTCTGAATGATAATAAGTCAAGTGATAACCCAGACTTAAGTGATCTTTTAACGTCAGATGATAATAATCTCGATGACTACTTAAGTTTCAATGAGCTTTCGAATGATGAAGTAGCAGATAATTTTGAAGGAGAACTCGGATTAGATGCTGAAGTTGAAAGTGTAGTTAAAGAAAGTGAGGCTGAAACAATAGTGACAAATAGCCTATTAAAAGAAGGGGCTACATTGATCAGTGATGCGTCTCCAGAGAATGTTCCACAACAAATTGAACTTGACTCCAACGACCATATATAATTAATCTGATAATATTAGTAAATGATATTAAAAATGATCTAATGGTGTAATATGTATTTATACATCATTAGGTCATTAGCCAAGTTCAGGTTAGTTAGACAGTGAATTTATTTTAAGGGATCAAATACTTCGTGCAATCAACAGTGCAACCGTCATCTGAGTGGTCAATCAATGCTTCACAAAAGTTAAGTTCAGATCCCTTATTAGATAGCTTAGTGCTCCTCACTGAGCATTTTGGCAATCCCTGCTCTGCTGATGCTCTTTCAGCAGGTTTACCACTGACAGAAACAAATTTAACGCCTGAACTTTTACCTCAAGCAGCTTCTCGGGCAGGGCTAAGTGCCAAGCTAGTACGTAAAGGCTTGAACGAACTGCCTTCAATGTTGCTACCTTGTATTTTGATGCTCAAAGATAAAAAAGCAATAGTCTTACAAGAGCTTGATATTGAAAATAATAAAGCAATAGTCTCCTTGCCTGAAACTGGTGGAGAAGAGCTATTAACTATTGAAGAGCTCGAATCAAATTTTGTCGGCTACTTGTTTTTAGTAAAGCAACAATATCGTGGCGATAGAAATTTTGATGTTCAGCACGATAGTTCGAAAGAGCATTGGCTGTGGAAAAGAATTAAAAACACTTCCTCTATCTACCGTGATGTGATTATAGCTTCTATCATGGTAAATATTTTTGCGTTAGTTTCGCCTCTTTTTGTTATGAATGTTTATGATAAAGTCGTTCCTAATCTTGCATTTGAATCACTTTGGGTACTTGCTGTCGGTGCCGGAATTGCTTATATATTTGATTTGATTTTAAAGCAACTACGTGGTTATTTAATTGATGTCGCGGGTAAAAAAATTGATATAGAAGTTTCCTCGAAGCTTTTCGCAAAAGTCATAGGTATGCCCCTTGAAAAACGATCTCCAAGTGTTGGTGGAATGGCTAAGCAAATAGGTGAATTTGATAATGTGAGAGAGTTCTTATCATCTGCAACTATCAGTGCAGTTGTCGATTTACCTTTCGCACTGCTCTTTATGTTTTGTATTTGGCTTGTTGCTGGAGACTTAGTGATGTTTCCTATTATTGCCTCTATCTTGATTATTGGTTATACCTTGTTGAATCAAGCAAAGCTCAAGCAAGCGATTGAAGAAACGAATAAGTATTCCAGCTTACGACACGGCCATCTAATTGAGTGTTTAAGCACTTTAGAGTCGATCAAAGCCAATGGAGCCGAAGGTGTTGTTCAAAATGCCTGGCAACAAATGATAGGGCACACCTCTACTTGGTTGCTTAAATCAAAAATCATTACGAATTCAGTGTTAAATTTTGCCAGTTTTATTGTGCAAATATCAGTTGTTGCTGTAGTGGTTTTAGGGGTTTATCGAGTCTCGGATAACTTAATTTCAATGGGCGGAATTATCGCGGCAGTAATGTTAACAGGCAGAGCTATTTCACCTGTTGCCAAACTTGCAGGTTTAATGACGCGCTCTAATCAAACCATTAGTGCGTTAAAGCAACTTGATCTTTTAATGGAACAAGAAGGTGAATTTGAAGATAAAGCACATTTAGTCAGTAGAAATAAGCTTGCGGGTAATATTAATGCTGATAATGTGAGTTTTAAATACCCAAATGCGGATATCCCGTCTTTAAAACCGATGTCTGTGAATATTCGTCAAGGCGAAAGAGTTGCGATTGTTGGACATAACGGCTCAGGTAAAACCACGTTAGCAAAATTATTGCTTGGACTTTATCAACCTAGTCAAGGCTCTATACAATTTGATGGTTTGAATTACCAACAAATACACCCCAGTGATTTACGTAAGAATATTGGTTACTTACCACAAGATATCGTGTTATTTCACGGTACTATCAGAGATAATATACTCTTTGGTACTAGACAAGTTACAGAATATCAACTGATTAGAGCTGTGCAACTTTCTGGGGTCAGTATTTTTACTGATCAGAATAGTCAAGGACTTGATCAACAAGTGGGCGAGAGTGGTAATGCCCTGTCTCGTGGGCAAAGGCAGTCTATTGCGTTAGCAAGAGCAATATTAAATTCGCCTCAAATATTATTATTAGACGAACCAACTGCTAGCCTTGATGCTCGCGCTGAAAAGCAGTTTATTAAATCAATACATGCGACGGCTAAAGATCGTACTATGTTATTAATTACACATAAAATGGATTTGTTAAAATTGGTTGATAGAATTCTGGTGTTAGACAAAGGTAAATTAATAATAGATGGTCCAAAAGATGAAGTATTAGCAAAACTAAAAGGTAATCAATTAAATCAAGAGACAAGCGCATGAAGGTGAGTCAACAAGATTTAGAAATGGCTGACGATGTCTACGGCGCAATGCTAACTGAAGTGCCAAGTTTACATCGCTTAACTATTTGGGCTATGGCTAGCTTACTTTTGTGTTTTCTTGTGTGGTCTTATTTTGCAGCACTACAGCAAGTTACTTCTGGCATAGGTAAAATTATCCCTTCAACACAAGTGCAGATTGTTCAAAGTTTAGATGGTGGTGTATTACAAGAGTTATTTGTACAAGAAGGTATGCAGGTTGTGAAGGGGCAACCTATAGCAAGAATTGATGACACCCGTTTCAGATCAGATTTTGCTGAACAAAAACAAGAAGTTAATAGTTTACGAGCAAATGTGATTCGTCTTAGAGCCGAACTTTCAAGTATCTTAATTGGCCATAATGAACAGTGGCAACGTCAAATAGAAATTAATAAAAATATACCTGTTTACCCTGATGATCTCCTGCAAAATGCCAAATTTATGGTTGAAAGACAAAAAGAAGAATATTCTGGAAGGTTAGATAATTTAATAAATCAATTAGCTATTCAAGAACAACAAATTCAGCAGAGAGAGCAAGAAGTTGCTGAGTTAGATTCTAAAATTAACACTCTGCAAATAAGTTACCAAATAGCGAGTAAAGAACTTGATCTTACGCGGCCTCTCGCTGAAAAAAATATAGTTTCTAAAATAGAATTATATAAATTAGAGCGTAGTGTTAATGAGCTGAAAGGCGAGTTAAGTGCAGTACGGCTACTATCGCCTAAGTTAAAGTCCTCATTACAAGAATCAATATTAAATCGTCGAGAAACAGCCCTTGCTTATAGATCAGAAGCTAGGGCAACACTTAATGATATGCAAAATAAATTATCTCGTATTAATGAATCACAAGTTGGTGCTCAAGATAAAGTTACTAAAGCCTTAATATTATCTCCTGTTGTTGGTACGATTAAAACAATTCATATCAACACATTAGGTGGTGTAGTAAAACCTGGGGAAACAATTGCAGAAATAGTGCCTACAGAAGATAAATTGATGGTTGAAGCTAAAATAAAACCAAGAGATATTGCTTTTATTTATCCGGGGTTACCTGCTGTTGTAAAAATTACAGCGTATGATTTTACTCGCTATGGTGGATTGAAGGGCAAAGTTGAACATATAAGTGCAGACACGACCCAAGATGAGGAAGGAAATAGCTTTTACCTGATTAGAGTACGTACGGATGCTTCAAGCATAACAAACAAAAAAGGTGAAGCAATGCCAATTATTCCAGGAATGTTAACGGAAGTTGATGTTATCACTGGTAAACGAACTATTTTGGAATATATTTTAAACCCAATATTACGGGCGAATGAAGCTGCACTTAGGGAACGATAGCGCTTAACTAAAAAATTAAGAATAAAAAATAATACAAACAGGGAATATTTATGAATAATGTTGTTTTTACCTTGAATAAAATAGCAATACTTGGTGTGCTAGGTTTATCGACATTGTGGTCGGTTAGTAGTAATGCCCAAAGTTTAGAGCAGGCTGTTGCGGAAGCACTTAATACGCATCCTGATATTCGCCAGTCTTTTGCTCGATTTAAATCGAAAGAAGAAGATGTTAATCGTGCATCAGCAGGTTACCTTCCTACCGTTGATTTAACTGCTGGGTATGGTTATGAGTTTACAGATACGCCAAGTAATAGAAGGACCGAACTCAATAATAGTAACGGTCAAACTGAGTTGGCGCGTGGTGAGTTTGGTATTAGTATTAAACAGATACTTTTTGATGGTATGTTTACTAGCCATGAAGTAGATAGAACTAAATTTGAAGCAAGTGCAGAGCAATGGACTTTAATTTCAAATGCTGAAGATCTCGCTTTGAAAGTTGCGCAAGCATATTTGAATTATATTAAAACAGAGCAACTTATTGAGTTAGCACAAAAAAATATTGAATCACACGAAATAATTTATCAACAAATAAAAGAGCGTACTGATTCTGGATTAGGTAATATTGCTGATTTATCACAAGTGACAGGGCGATTAGCTAGAGCACAGTCAAATATGATAGCCGCGCGAAATAACCACCTTGATGCAAGAACACAGTTTATTCGTTTAACAAACACACTGCCTGAAAACTTAGTGATTCCAGTCCCCGATGCTGACATGCTACCTAAAGATAAAGAAAGTGGCCTAGATCTAGCAATTAAACGTCACCCGGTTATTAAATCAGCTCAACAAGATGTAAGAGCTGCACGTTCATTTAAAAGTGCTGTAAAATCAAATTACTACCCTACATTATCGTTAGAGTTAGCTGCTAATTCAGATAATGATATTGGAGGCGAGAGTGGATTAAATCAGTTTGGTGCTGATGTGGGGGGTCACCGTAATGATGCCTCAGCAATGTTACGTTTGCGCTATAATTTTTATTCTGGTGGAAAAGATATTGCCAGTGAAAGAAGTGCAGCCTATAAAGTATCAGAAGCGCAAGACATTAATGCAAGTGCTCATAGGCAAGTAACAGAAAGTTTTGGTCTGGCTTGGAATGCTTTTCAAATGTTAGCCTTACAAAAAAAATATATAAAGCAACATGTTATAACCTCTAAAGACACTCAAGTAGCCTACAAACAACAATTTGATATTGGTCAACGTAATTTACTTGATTTACTTGATACTGAAAATGAGTTGTTTCAAGCCCGTCAAGATTATTTAGATGCAGACTTTAATGAGTTAAGTGCTAAATATCGTATATTAAACTCAACAGGACAGTTATTAGACTCGCTAAGGGTGACTAGATCTGCCGCTTGGAAGGGAGAGCACGAATATGAGGAAGGAGCATACAATGAATAAAGTATTACGCAATCCCAATAAGTATATTTCACTGTATTTGGCAATGATAGTGTCTGCTTTACTGCTTACGGCATGTGCTGATACACGGGTTGTTGTCCTAGAGGATTCTGTTGAACAGCAATTTAATTTAGCTGATGATGATAGTGATGGTGTGATAAAAGCACGAGAAAAATGTGATGGAACTACCATTGGAGCTTCTGTCGATAATTATGGCTGTGGCATAAAGATATCTACTATCGAACCTTTTCAAATAGATATTAAATTTGAACGTAATTCATCTGAAATACCTGCTGCAGCTTATGCTGAAATTAGTAAATTAGCAGACATTTTGGAGAAAAATTCTGCAATTAATGTATTGGTTGAAGGCCATACCAGTAAAGTTGGTACTGCTGCGTTGAATAAAGCGCTTTCTAATGCTCGCGCCGAAGCTGTAGCTACAGTATTAGAAAATGACTTTGCAATTGATAAAAGCAGAATTGCTACTATTGGTTATGGGTTTGAGCGCTTAGAAGCTATGGGGGACACGGAGCAAGATCATGCAGTAAATCGTCGTATAATGGCCGAGATTTCAAATATAGAGAATATTGATGAACTCAAATGGACCATTTATACGGTAGACCAAGTTAATTAATTATAATGAGTAGTATTAAGAGCAATATTCTTTTTGTAAGTATTGGAATGAAATTTGTTCAAGTACTACTTATTCTGTTGCTATCACCAGCTATTTTTGCTCGATCTATCTTACCACTTGATGAAGAAAAAATTATATCATCGCTAACGCAAAGTTATGGTGAAAGGGCGGGTAAACGAGGTAAGACTTGGTTTAATTTAATGCAACAGAAGTCAGATATCTCTGAACTTGAAAAATTAAAGGAAGTGAATAATTTTTTTAATCTTTTTAGGTTTATAGACGATAAAATACTTTGGGGTGTAAGTAACTATTGGGCAACACCTGTTGAATTTATTGGTGTTAATGGCGGAGATTGTGAAGACTATTCAATAGCGAAATACTTTACATTATTAGAGCTTGGTATTGCGGATGAAAAAATGAGGATCACCATGGTAAAAGCAGTAAAACTGAATCAATATCATATGGTGCTTGCTTATTATGATACCCCGAATGCCATGCCGTTAATATTAGACAATATTGATGGTGTTATTAAGCCCGCAAGTCAGCGAAATGATTTAATCCCAATATATAGTTTTAATGCCAGTCAATTATGGCTAAACAAAGAGAAGGGGCGTGGTGTGATTAGTGGAAAATCATCAAAACTGAAACTTTGGCGTGAGCTACGAGAACGTATCACTACTTCAAAACTTAAACAACCCAAGCTAAAAATGGAGTTTTAAGATCATGACCTTATTTAGAGAAATAAACTCATTACTATTCGGACTGTTCTTATTAGTTATGACAAGTTTGGTTTATTTTCAGTTTACCCAAACGCGTGACTTTATGAGTCAGCAAATGGAATCAGATTTAAATAATACCATTACTTCATTAGGATTAATGCTAAAGCCTCATCTTGAAACAGGAGATGTTGTTACCGCCGAAACCTTGGTAAATGTGATTTTTGAAGGAGGATTCTATCGTAAAGTTACATTGAAGTGGTTAGCGAATGATAAAGTACAAGTTTGGGAAAATCCTATTCTTATCGAAGGGGTACCTCAATGGTTTATTAATTTAGATTTGTTTAAATCTCAGAAAAAAGAAACCTTAATAACTTCTGGGTGGATGCAGTTAGCAACTCTTGAAATAGAAGGACACCCAGCGTTTGGGTATAAAGAACTATGGCGAGTAATGAATAATACTGTGATGGTTTTATTTTTATTATTTATACTTTCAATTATTGTACTGAGATTTAAGCTTAATCGTATTTTAAAACCATTAAACAATATTGCGATTCAAGCAAAGCAAATTTCAGAGCGTAAATTTAGCCATGATATTGAGATACCAAAAACTACAGAATTAAAAGATGTAGTGGAGGCGATAAACTCGATGTCTGGACAATTAAAGCAAATATTTTCTACTTTAGATAAAGAAGTTAATGAACTCAAAGAAGATAAATTAATTGACCATGTGTCACAACTACCTAATCGTCAATACTTGTCAGCACAAATTAATAATTGGTTAAATGAACCTGGTTTTGGTGGCCTTATATTAGCTAAGTTTGACTGGCTAGAAGATATTTATACCAAGTATGGTTTTCAAGGGCGAGATGAGATTATTAAGGTGGTCTCACAACGAATGCAGGCGGAGTTACCTGAAATTGCGGAAAGTGTGATTGCTCGTATTGCTAACACTGAGTTTGCATTTTTAATTACTAAAGCAGAGAAAAGTACGATTGAATTGTATTTACAATCGTTAATTAGAATTATTAATCAAGAAATTAGTAAAGCTGGTTGTACAGCTAATACGCGTTTTGCGCTAGGTATTAGCCAACGTATTGAAAATATGAATGCTTCTGATTTATTGGCACAGTCAGATAATGCTCTGCAACAGGCACAACAAACTAATAAAATAAGCTATTGGATAGACGCTGAACAGCCACAAAAATATAGTCGAGAGCAATGGCGTAGTAAATTAGTCGATTCGATTAATAACAACTTTTTTATATTTCAGTGGCAACCTATTGTCAGCATAGCAACACAAGAAATAATTCACCGGGAAATATATTGTCGATTAACCATTGATGACAAAATAGTAACAGCATCAGAATTTATGCCTTTTATCGAGTTGTTGTCATTAGGTGCCCAACTTGATCAATGCTTATTAGAGTCAATTGAACAACAAAATATTTTAGCGAAAGCAGATAATAGTATCGCAATTAACCTTACTCATGATAGTTTACAAAATGATGAATTTATTCAATGGTTAAGTGGGTTTCTTAAACGAACAGTTCATGCGGAACGCATTTCATTTGAAATCCCGGAATCGGCAGCCATTCATTTATTTGAGCAGTGTGTTAATTTAGCTGAAATTACCCGAGCAGCGGGTGCTAAAATAGGGATAGATCAATGCGGACGTCAAATTGGATCTTTAGACTACTTACATAAATTACAACCTGACTATATTAAATTAGATTTATCATTTGCCTATTATGATAAATTAAATCAGAACAAAGAACTTTGTCGGGCACTTGTTAATGTAGCTAAAGGGTTACAAATCGATGTCATTATTACCGGTATTGAAGATAAAGAACAACTAACACATTTTAATGCATTAAAAGTACAAGGGTATCAAGGATATATTTCACCAGTTGAAGATATTTGAAAAGATATTGGCAGTTACTAATTTATCACAATATGAACTCAGTACTACCATATTGATGAGTGTATTTTATCTGATTGAATGATGATTTTTGCTATTTTTTTAACGAAAAAAATATTTTTTTGCAATTTATACAAAACAAGCAACACAAATTGGTAATACTGAGGTATCATTGTTCGATCTGTTATTCTAAAGTAATAACACGCTCTAATTAACTCGCATTTTCACAGGACATTTCGAGCTTATGTTTAAAAAATTACGCGGTATGTTTTCTAACGATTTATCAATTGACTTAGGTACAGCCAACACCCTTATTTATGTTAAAGATCAAGGTATCGTATTAGACGAGCCTTCAGTGGTTGCTATCCGTCAAGATCGTACTGGTGGCTCAAAAAGTGTTGCTGCCGTCGGTACGGCCGCAAAATTAATGCTAGGGCGTACTCCTGGTAATATTGAAGCGATACGCCCAATGAAAGATGGCGTTATAGCTAACTTTTTTGTTACTGAAAAAATGTTACAGCACTTCATTAAACAAGTGCATAGCAATAATTTTTTACGCCCTAGCCCTAGAGTTTTGGTTTGTGTTCCATGTGGTTCTACGCAAGTAGAGCGACGTGCTATTCGTGAGTCAGCTATGGGGGCAGGTTCTCGAGAAGTTCATTTAATTGATGAACCTATGGCGGCAGCAATAGGTGCAGGTATGCCTGTATCAGAAGCAACTGGCTCTATGGTTGTTGATATAGGTGGCGGTACTACAGAGGTCGGAATTATTTCTCTAAATGGCATCGTTTATTCATCTTCAGTGCGTATTGGTGGTGACAAATTTGATGAAGCCATTATCAATTATGTGCGTCGTAACTTTGGCAGTCTAATCGGCGAAGCGACAGCAGAACGTATTAAACATGAAATTGGCTCAGCTTATCCTGGTGATGAGTTAGCTGAAATTGAAGTTCGTGGTCGTAATCTAGCTGAAGGTGTGCCACGTAGTTTTACTTTAAATAGCAATGAAATACTTGAAGCTTTACAGGAACCACTAACCGGTATTGTTAGTGCCATTATGGTTGCTTTAGAGCAGTCACCACCTGAATTAGCTTCAGATATTTCAGAGCGTGGCATGGTGCTAACTGGTGGTGGTGCATTATTAAAAGATATAGATCGTTTATTGATGGAAGAAACAGGTATTCCTGTTGTTGTGGCAGAAGACCCGCTAACTTGTGTGGCAAGAGGTGGTGGTAAGGCACTAGAAATGATCGATATGCATGGTGGTGACCTTTTCTCCTATGAATAAATTTGGTTAGTTCTTATTGCGTTTTAATTCAATTACAGTGTCAAAAGTATGCAATAATTATTGTTAATTTTATGCTTTTGCTGTGTACTCGAATTAAAGTATGTAAAAAACAACTAGGTTGATTATTTTTTATATGGTTTAAAAGTCATAAGTATTAATTTGCAATTAGAAGTGTGCAATTCATAACTGGTTTTCTATGAACCCAATTTTTAAACATGGTCCATCCCCACAGCACCGACTTGTCTTGGTGCTGTTTTGTTCTGCTCTATTGGTTTTCTTCGATCATAAAATGGCCAGTTTTGAGTCGTTACGTGGTTATTTACAGTCAATGATTAGTCCTTTGCAATATATCGCTAATACACCTAAGGTTGCCATGACATGGATCTCAACTAATGTCACCACTCGCCAACAATTGATGAATGAGAATCGATATTTTAGATTGAATGAATTAGTATTTCATGAGCAAGCGATGCAACTTGATATTCTAAAGCAAGAAAATGAACGTTTGCGTACGTTACTTGCTTCACCATTGCGTAGTGAGTTAAAGAAAATGGTGGCTGAAATCCTCTCTGTAGATAGTGACCCATACAGTCACCAATTAGTGATCAATCGTGGCGCAAGAGATGGTGTTTATGAAGGGCAACCTGTACTTGATGCCTTAGGTATTGTTGGACAGATATTACATGTTGGTCAAACAACTTCTCGCATTATTCTCATTACCGACACTTCTCATGCAGTACCTGTTAGAGTTAAGCGTAATGGTTTAAGGTTACTTGCCTCGGGCAGCGGACAAATAGACCGATTAAACCTTAATTTTGTGCCACAAAGTGCTGATGTTCAAGTAGGTGATGTATTAGTTACTTCGGGGTTAGGAGGGAAGTACCCTGAAGGCTACCCTGTTGCAACGATTTCGTATATAAGTAACGATGAATCTAGAGAGTTTTTAAGGGTATATAGCACACCTATCGCGCAAATTGATCGTTTACGTTATTTATTATTATTATCAGATGAAGATCCTATTAATATTTTTGCACCAAAAACAGAAACTGAGGCTGTGAAGTAATGCTTGCTCATAACGGTATCATTATATTACTAACACTCTTGATTGCTATAATTGCCAGCATTATGCCGCTACCATTAAGTGTTGATGCTTTTCGACCAGATTGGGTGCTTATTGTACTTATTTATTGGTGTATGGCTTTACCTGATAGAGTAAACATTATTACTGCTTGGGTTATGGGGTTTTTACTTGATGTTATTCTAGGATCGGTTTTAGGTGTTCATGCTGCGGCTATGGCAATTGCAGTTTATATTGTTGCAGAAAACTTTCAAAAGATACGCAATTTCTCCATTTGGCAACAAGCACTTATTACCGGTGTTTTAGCAGCGTTATATCACTTAGTAGTTTTTTGGTTACAACATTTTTTAATTAATGTTGCTTTTCTTACAAGCTATTTATATCCGGTGATAACTACTATTGTGCTGTGGCCATGGGTTTTTTATCTGTTACGAAAAGTACGTAGACATTTTTCTATTAAATAGCAATTTTTACTTGAGTATGTATGAAACAACTTATTTTGGCGTCTCAATCGCCTAGAAGAAAAACACTTTTAGCGCAATTAGGTTACCAATTTAATACCCAACCTGCGAATATAGATGAATCGGTTTATTGTAATGAGAAGCCTGAAGACTATGTGATACGTTTAGCAAAAGAAAAAGCGTTAACAGTTTTTCTTGCTTTACCTGAAGAAAATAAAGCCCAGACAATTGTTTTAGGCTCAGATACAAGTGTCGTTATTAATGGTGAAATCTTGGGGAAACCAATCGATGAAGCTGAATGTATAACTACCTTAATGCGTCTTGAAAATAAACAACATCAAGTATTAACTGCAATAGCGATAATCACTCAAGACTCAAAAAATTCACCACAAAATTATCATGCAATAACAGCCCTTGTAGAAACGCAAGTTCATTTTAAACCGTTAACTGTTGACGAAATTAAACGTTATTGGAATACGGGGGAGCCATGTGATAAAGCAGGTTCTTATGCTATCCAGGGTATTGGCGGGCAATTTGTAACTATGATTAATGGTAGTTACTCCGCTGTCGTTGGATTACCTCTATATGAAACAACACAATTGTTGGCTCAAGCAGGTTTGCCGTCAAGTATCAATGAAGGATTAATATAAAATGAGCAGTGAATTATTAATCAATGTGACACCGAGCGAAACGCGAGTAGCGTTAATTGAGCATGGTTCTTTGCAGGAAGTACATATTGAGCGAGAAGCTAAACGTGGCATTGTTTCCAATATATATTTAGGTAAAGTTATTCGTGTTTTACCTGGTATGCAAGCGGCTTTTATTGATATAGGTTTAGATAAGGCGGCCTTCTTACATGCATCAGACATTAACTCTAAGCTTATTTTAAATGAAGAGACTGAGCAGGTACCTGATATTCGAGCTTTGGTTCATGAAGGTCAACTGTTAATGGTGCAAGTAGTAAAAGATCCACTTGGCTCAAAAGGTGCTCGTTTAACTACTGATATTACGATTGCTTCTCGCTATTTAGTGTTAATGCCGCACTCGAGTCACGCTGGTATATCTCAACGCATTGAAGATATAGGTGAACGTAAGCGCTTGAAAAGTATTGTAAGCCCTTATTGCGATGAAGAACAAGGCTTTATAGTACGCACCGCAGGAGAGGGCGCGGGAGAGGAAGAATTAAAACATGATGCTGAATTTTTGCGAAGAGTGTGGACAAAAGTTAAAGAACGGAAAAAACGGAAACAGGTCGATCTTCCCCTCTACCAAGATCTGTCTTTATCGTTACGAGTATTAAGGGACTTTGTCGGTGTTAAATTTGAACGAATTCGTGTTGATTCTAAATTGACCTATGAACAACTTATCAATTTTACCGAAGAGTTTATACCCGAGCTCACAGAGGTCATGGAGTACTATCCAGGTGAAAGGCCTATTTTTGATTTATTCTCTGTTGAAGTTGAAATACAACGTGCTTTACATCGTAAAATTGAATTAAAGTCAGGTGGGCATTTAGTTATTGATCAAACAGAAGCCATGACAACCATTGATATTAATACAGGGGCTTTTGTCGGACACAGAAATCTTGAAGATACTATTTTTAGTACAAACATTGAAGCGACACAAGCGATTGCACGTCAATTAAGGTTGAGAAACCTTGGCGGGATAATTATTGTTGATTTCATTGATATGCATAATGAAGATCATAAGCGTAGAGTGTTGAATAGTTTAGAAATGGCGATGGCAAAAGATAACGTTAAATTTAGTGTTCATGGTTTTTCTTCTTTAGGGTTAGTGGAAATGACACGTAAGCGTACTCGGGAAAGTTTAGAGCATGTTTTATGTGGAGAGTGTCCTGTTTGTACTGGACGTGGCAATCTAAAAACGGTTGAAACGGTATGTTTTGAAATTTTACGTGAAATAGTGCGAGTAAATCGTGCTCATGATGCAGATAAATTTATTGTTTATGCTTCTTCGGCTGTTAGTGATTTTCTTGTGAATGATGAATTCCATATTTTGGCAGAAGTTGAAGTTTTTATTGGGAAATCGATCAAAGTTCAAACTGAAGCTATGTATTCTCAAGAACAATTTGATGTTGTAATGATGTAGTGACTAGTACTGTCAATATCAAACAATAGAGCTGATTAAAGGAAAAACCATTAATGTCGATTGCAAGCGTTTCTAACCGTTGGCTTAACCGTCTTTACAAAATACTAGCTATTATGCTGGTATTGCTAGCGGTATTGATTAGCGCGTTTCGCTTGTTCCTTCCTTATGTTGAAAACTATAAGCAAGATTTTCAAAATTATATAAATACAAAAAATAAAACCAACATTGTTATTGGTGGCTTAGGAATGAGCTGGCAGCTATCTGGACCAACATTAATCGCCAATCATGTTACTTTAGTGGAAACTAACGGTGCTTATGTTTATGTGGACCACTTAGAAGTTGAAATTGATTTTTGGGCAACGTTAACGAGACGCAATTTAATATCAAATAATTTAATACTTGATGGTGCGGTTGTTACATTACAAAAAAATATTTGGCGCACACAAGCAAAGGATGTTGGTGGTGCTCAACAGCTTGATGGTTTTGAAAGAATTACTGATATTTTTTTAAATCAGATTAATCGTTTTTCTCTAAAAAATAGTAATATTGCAATAGAAAATGAATCACTGACACAGCAGTTTAGAGTAAATAATTTAGATTGGTTAAACCTTGACGATCGTCATCAAGCGCAAGGTAATATCATTGTTGATGAATTAAGTTCAAACAATTTAAGCCTAAAAATAGATATTCATGGGCATTCAATTGATGAGTTGGAAGGGATTATTTATGTTGATGCTAATCACCTAGATATTACGCCTTGGCTTGATAATATTTTAACCATTGATAATGATAAAATTAAAACTGATATTAGTTTTTCAGCTTGGCTACAAGTGCATAATGGAGGTGTTGAACGTTTACAATTATCGTTAAATGATAATTTTATTAGTTGGCAGGAAAACACTCAAAATGATGATGAAATAGAGCAAAAATCTCATTTACTGAAGTTAAGTGCTGGTCAGTTATTACTCGTTGAAGGCAAAGAGCCTGAAAGTTTTAAGCTGTATAGTACACCTATGCTATTGCAATTAGATACAGATGCAGTAGAAAAATATACAGTACAAATGACTAAAACAGCTCAAGAATATTATATTTATCTCTCATATTTAGATCTATCTTTAATTAGTCACCTTTCACCCTTATTTATCGAGTCGCCAAGTAAACAAGCATTGATGTCTAACTTAAATATTAGCGGTCAAGCAAGGGATGCTTTTTTAAAAAAAACAGCACTCGATATTCAAGCTGTCGCTAATTTTAGCGATGTTTCGACTCATTACAGTCAAGGAATTCCGGGTGTTGATAATGTGTCAGGCTCGCTAAGTTATAATCAACAACACTTAACTGTAGAGCTTGCTGCAGATCAGGGAGCCTTAGATTTTAATAAACATCTTGTAGCACCTGTCCCTTATGATTCATTGAAAGCGATAGTTGACTTATCCATTATGGATACAGGTTGGCGATTAAAGGTTAATGATGTTGAGCTTTCTTCCAGTGAATTAGTATTAGCTGCAGATTTAACCATAGATTCTCCAGTCAATAGTGCAATGACAATGGCGTTATTAGCGAATATCACTGATGGAGATGCTAGTAAAACAGGGCATTATTATCCACTAACAGCAATGAGTGATAATCTGGTTACTTATTTAAATAGCGCCTTAATTGATGGCAAAATTCATCAAGCTCAAGTGCTAATAAATGGAGAGTTAGGTAAATTTCCTTTTATTGATAATTCAGGCACATTCATCGTTGATGCTGAGTTAGAAGAAGCAAAATTTAAATTTAATGAGCGTTGGCCAACGATAGCGGATTTATCCGCAAATTTGAATTTTACTAATAATAGTATGTTAATTACTGGGCGTTCAGGTAGCTTGGCTGGGCTTAATGTAGCAGGCGTACAAGTTGCTATAGATGATTTAACTCATGATCCAGTGTTAACTGTAGATACCTTAATTGAAGATTCCGCTGCAACGAGTATTGCTAATTTAATGACGCAAAGCTCTCTTAAAAATAGCGTAGGTAGTGTTTTACAGCAATTAAACATTGGAGGAAAAGTTAACGGTGAGTTTCATTTAGCTTTACCAATTGGTGCACCTGACGGGGTAGTAGCTAGTGGTATTGTTAATTTTGCTAATAATACAGTTTCTTTACAAGCCCCTAGAATGGATTTTAAAAAAGTAAATGGGCAGTTAACGTTTGAAAATGATTTAATTACAACAAGTAATTTGTCACTAACTTGGCTTGGTTTACCGTTAGAAATAGCGGTAAATGGCATTGATAAAGCAGATTATTATGATACCAATATAGCACTTAAAGCTGATTGGCATCACGATGCATGGTTACAGCATATATCTCCACATTTACAAAAATATTTTGATGGTCAACTACAGTTGCAAGGTGATTTATCTTTATATCAACACCATGGTGGAGGCTTTTCTTATCAATTAAATATTGATTCAAACCTTGAACCGTTAGAAATTAAGATTCCTGAGCCATATAACAAATTAGCTAAGATAAAGACACCTCTACAAATAGAGGTAAAGGGGCAATTAGAAGAGTCAGTTTTTAATGCAACCTATGGAGATAAACTCAGCTTTTTTGGTGTTTTAGATCATCGAACTAACCACTTTTCCAGAGCGCACATTGTTTTAGGCAATGAAAAAATGCTTTTACCAATGAATGGTTTTCATATTACTAGTGACTTAGAGGATGTGGTTGCAAGTGAATGGCAGCCTTTTATTGCTGATATTATTAATAGTACTTCGCAAGTGAAAAAGACGTTGAATGCTGACGGTACAATTGAGTCAACCACGGGTTTATTTTCTAACCCAGAGCGTATCCGAGGAACGATAGATAATTTAGCTGTGTTAGGGCAAAATTTACATAATGTATCTTTTAACTTATTAGATAAAACGCATTGGTGGTTATTGGAGCTTAATGCTAAAGAAACGCGTAGTCAGATTAAAATTTATCCTAATTGGCTAGAGCAAGGCCTTGATGTTAATGCCGATTTTCTTCACCTAACAAGTAAGACTGTAAGCTCTTTAAGTGAGGAGGTAACGCAAGAAGACGATAATAGCGTGGTAACTGAATTAACGAGTGAGAAGGTTTTTGCTAATATACCTAAAATGAATTTTGTCTGTGAGCGTTGTTTAATCGGTGACTTAAATTTAGGCAGTGTTAAATTCGATTTGTTACGAGCAGATAATAAGGTGATTAAAATTGAAAACTTCCAAGCTAAGCGTGAGCAAGCTGAGTTTAACTTATCAGGTGAATGGCAAAAGATAGGTGATATTTCAAAAACTACTGTTTCTGGAAGCTTGTCGTTAAAAAATATCGAATATGAATTAGAACAATTAGGGTATGCCTCTATTATACGTGATAGTGGTGGTAAACTTGATTTTAATTTGAATTGGCAAGGGGGTCCTCAGCATTTTGAATTAAGCCAACTTAATGGCGATCTTAAAGCGGATATAGACGATGGTTACTTAGCTGATGTAAGCGACAAAGCACGTATTTTTTCGGTATTAAGTTTACAGTCTATTGTTCGAAAGTTAACCTTAGATTTTAGAGATATCTTTAGCGATGGTATGTTTTATAAAGATATTGAGGGTGATTATCATATAAAAGAAGGTGTTTTATATACTGATAATACTCGCATGAATGGCTCTGCAGGAAATTTATATATTAAAGGTAATACTAGCTTTGTAAATAATACGCTTGATTATAAAATGTCCTATAAGCCTAATTTGACTTCTAGCTTGCCGGTACTTGCATGGATAGCAACATTAAACCCAGTTGTATTTTTAGCGGGCGTTGCAATAGATCAAGTTATTACTTCACAAGTTGTTTCTGAGTTTAACTTTGAGCTAACAGGTGATGTGAGTGATCCTAATTTTAAAGAAGTAAACCGTAAGAGCAGAGATGTCAGTGTTGGCCGTTCCACTCCCCCTGAGTTTGTTGATAATGTCGATAAGATAATAGTATCTCCAGAAGACAAAATAAATACTAAATCTTTTAAAGAACATCAGTCTCCTAGTTTGCTTGAACAAGAATATAAACAAGACCCATATAATGATAATAAACCATTAGAGGAGCTAAATGATGATTAAACTGAGTGCTATTCAGCTTAACTCTAAAGCTGATGTTAAGCACAACTTACAAGTTATAGAACAAAAACTTGTCAAGTTAACTAGCCAAAACACGCTAGCTACTTATGAGCAACATATTGTTGTTTTACCTGAATGTTGTTTATTTTTTGGTGCAAGAGATAATGCTCAGTTGTCGTTAGCCAAAGAGTCATCTGCTAATAATGACCTGCAAGTTGCATTAGGCGCTTTGGCAAAAAAGTATAAGGTCACCCTGATTGCCGGCTCCATTCCTCTGTTAACAGCTGAAGGAAACAAATTTACAAACAGTAGCTGTGCTTTTAATTCAAACGGAACATTAATAGGCCGTTATGATAAAATACATTTATTTGATGTAAGTGTTGCAGATAGTGAGAAAACTTATTGTGAATCACGATTTACTCATGCAGGTAGCACCCCTTACATAGTAAAAACACCTACTGTAAATATAGGTTTAACGATATGTTTTGATTTACGTTTTCCAATGCTATTTCAAAGGCTAACAGCAATGGGAGCTGACATCATTACCGTGCCAAGTGCTTTTACGCGAGTTACAGGTAAAGCTCATTGGCAAACTTTATTGCAAGCAAGAGCGATAGAAAATCAAGTTTATATTATTGCTGCAGGACAAGAAGGCGTACACGAGAATGGAAGAGAAACTTGGGGGCATTCAATGATTATTAGCCCTTGGGGGGAAATTTTAGCTTCTATTGAAGAGGGAGAGGGAATTATTAGTAGTGATTTCCTCCCACAAGAAATTAAACGAATACGAGCAAGTATGCCATTAATGCATACTGCTAAAACCTAATGTTAAGTTGAGTGATAAATGAATAATGTTGAACAAGTTTTACTAGCTGATAGCCATATTGATGATGATATTTTATCTAAAACATTAAATAGTATGATGGGACGTCAAGTTGATTTTGCTGATCTTTATTTCCAATCTAGTCAGCATGAATCATGGATGTTAGAAGATGGCATAGTAAAAGAAGGCTCTTATAATATCGAGCGAGGCGTAGGTGTACGTGCTATATCAGGTGAGAAAACAGGTTTTGCTTATTCTGATGATATATCACCGTTAGCTTTACAAAAAGCGGCAGATGCAGCTAAAGGTATTGCTGATGCAGGGCAGGGCGGAAAAGTTCAAGCGTTTAAACGTCAGTCTCCAATTAAGGTTTATCAGTCAGTAGAGCCATTAGGTAGTTTAACGCAAGAACAAAAAATTGATTTATTACATCAGGTTGAAGCACATGCTAGGCAAATTGATAGTCGAGTAAGTCAGGTAATAGTGAGCCTTTCAGGGGTTTACGAAAAAGTGTTAGTAGCAGCAAGTGATGGTACTTATGGTACTGATATTCGACCTTTAGTACGTTTGAATTGCTCTGTGTTAGTCGAAGATAACGGTAAACGTGAACGAGCAAGCTCTGGTGGTGGTGCTAGAACTGATTATAGTTACTTTTTTGAATCAGTATCAACGAATACAACGCAAGGAAAGCCTCGTTATTTAACTTACGCAGAAGAAGCAGTACGTCAAGCATTGGTTAATTTGGTTGCTGTTGATGCACCTGCAGGCACTTTTCCTGTAGTACTTGGTGCAGGCTGGCCGGGTGTATTATTACATGAAGCGGTAGGTCATGGCTTAGAGGGGGATTTTAATCGTAAAGGCTCTTCAACTTTTTCAGGTAAAGTCGGTAGCAAGGTGTGCTCAGAGCTTTGTACTATTGTTGATGATGGTACTATGGCAAACCGTCGTGGCTCAGTGAATATAGACGATGAAGGTACCCCAGGACAATATAATGTGTTAATTGAAAAAGGAATTTTAAAGGGGTACATGCAAGATAAGCATAATGCTTCATTAATGGGCGTAAAACCAACTGGTAATGGCCGACGTGAATCATATGCTCACTTACCTATGCCGCGTATGACTAATACTTATATGTTAGCAGGAGAGTCTGCTCCTGAAGATATTATTAAATCAGTCAAAAAAGGAATTTATGCGCCTAATTTTGCTGGTGGACAAGTAGATATTACCTCAGGGAAGTTTGTCTTCACTAGCTCTGAAGCGTATTTAATCGAAAATGGAGAAATCACGACCCCTATCAAAGGAGCTACTTTAATAGGTAGTGGACCGGAAGCAATGAAAAATGTTTCTATGGTGGGTAATGATCTTCAACTTGATGCTGGCGTTGGGGTGTGTGGTAAAGATGGTCAGAGTTTACCTGTTGGTGTTGGGCAACCAACTTTGAGAGTAGATGGTATCACCATTGGTGGCACACAATAAATAAACAGTGATTAGTTACGAATTTAAAAACGAAATATTTACCATATTTTGTTTTTTAAATTCGATGCTAATATGTTGCTTATAATGCTTTTATTTAGTGATTTTCGAAGGGGTAATTCACCATTGTTAACTTATTTGTATTCAGCTTTACGTCACTAACTCATCTCTTTTAGGTAATCAAATAAGTTTCTGTAATGCTTACCCAATTTTTCGGCTTTTTTCTCTTTAGCGGCATTACGCACCAACTGCTTGAGTTTTTGACGATCCATTAGTGTAAATTCTGCTAATAAACTTTCAACAGCGTCGTTACCTTCTTCTATTAATTCATCTCTTAAATTTTCTAAACGGACAAACTTAGCAGTTGCTTGTTGATGCTTATTTGCCATAACGTCGATGGCTTGATGAATAGGCTCAAGATCAGTTTCGAGTAATATTTTTGCAATATGTCGAATATGACGACGAAGTGCTTCATGCTTGTTTCTAATTTTATCAGCTACAACCATTGCATCTTTTAAGTCGTCACTTAATGGAATTAAGCTACGTTGATGTTTGGACATTTCTACCAAAGATTGAGCGAAATCTTGTAATTGATGCATTTCCCTCTTTATTTCTGTTTTACTTTTTAATTCTTCGTCCATTTCTGGTGTTAAGTCGTCGATATCGTTGGCTGACTGGGGCATAATGGTTACTAATGTAATTTATATAAATATTACCTTTATTATAGCTTGAATTTAAATGCGCAAAAACTAATAAAGTAATATTTTGAATCTAAACCTTAGCTTAAATCTAATTTTAAACTCAAAACGCAGCAAATAAGTAGATAAAAACATTATGACGAAAGTAAACCAACCTGTGGATCCATTAATCGAACAACTTGGCCAAGTAAAAAATCGAGTGGCTAAAGTTCTTGAACTTGCTAAATCTTTAGGCGCAGATGGTGCTGAGGTAGCGATGAGTCGTCAACAAGGATTAAGTGTTGGCACTCGTCTTGGTGAAGTTGAAAATGTAGAGTTTACGAACGATGGTGCTTTAGGCATAACTGTTTATCAACAAGGCCGTAAGGGGAGCGCATCAACGGCTGATTTATCAGAAAAGGCACTGACTCAAGCGGTTGAAGCTGCTGTTAATATCGCTAAATATACATCTGTTGATGATTGCTCGGGTTTAGCTGATAAAGAATTGCTTGCAATGAAACCACTAGACTTAGATTTATATTACCCTAAAGATCTAAGCACTGAACAAGCGATAGAAATAGCAAAAGAATGCGAACGTAGTGCCTTAGATAGTGATAAACGTATAACCAATTCAGATGGCGCAAATTTAGATTGTTTTTCAGGTTTTAAAGTTTATGGTAATAGTCACGGGCAATTAGTTGATTATCCTAGTTCAAGACATAGTATAAGCTGTGTGGTGATTGCAGGGAATGGTGATGACATGCAGCGTGACTACGCTTATGACGTTAATCGTGACTTTTCATTATTAGATAGCGGTGTAGATATTGGGACCAAAGCGGCGAGCGAAGTTATATCACGCTTAAATCCACAAAAGTTATCGACTATGAAAGTTCCAGTATTGTTCCGCTCTGATATTGCGAATACAGTATGGGGACATTTTATTTCTGCAATTAGTGGTGGTAATTTATATCGTAAATCATCATTTTTACTAGATGCTATAGGTAAAGATGTTTTCCCTAACTTCTTGTCTATTCATGAGCGACCTCATATACCTAAAGCATTGGCAAGTAGTGCTTTTGATAGTGAAGGTGTGTTAACTAAAGACAGAGATATCATTACTAATGGTTCGCTACAAAGCTATCTTTTAACGAGTTATTCTGCTCGTAAATTAGGTTTAACGACTACCGGGCATGCTGGTGGAATTCATAATTGGTTAGTAAAAGATAAGAATGTTGCATCTAAAGGAAGTAAAGCTGCAGATTTTGATGCCATGTTAAAAACCTTAGGCACAGGCTTATTAGTTACTGAATTAATGGGACAAGGAGTAAACGTTGTGAATGGCGATTATTCTCGTGGGGCTGCAGGTTTCTGGGTCGAAAATGGAGAGATTGCTTATCCTGTAAGTGAAATTACTATTGCTGGTAATTTAGAACAAATGTTTAAAGGGATTATTGCCGTTGGCTCTGACCTTGATAAGCACGGTAGTATTAGTACTGGCTCAATACTCATTGATGAGATGCAAATAGCTGGTCAATAACTGAGCTTAATACGTTGTAATCAGAGCCCCTTTAACTGTAAACCGTATGCGTAGGATTTAGTCTGCACATACGGTTAATTGAATATAAAAGTAAAAGCTTAGGTTAAAAGTATTGTTGCGGTACCTAAAAAGGCAAAAATACCGACAACATCAGTAACCGTGGTAATAATAACGCTGCCAGCAAGTGCCGGGTCAATATTCAAACGCTTAAGTAATAATGGAATTGCGACCCCCGCTAAACCTGCGGCGGTCATATTCATCAACATAGCAAAAGCTATGACAACGCCTAGCATTAAATCTTGTTTCCAAATAGCAACAACTGAAGCTATTAATAAAGCCCAAATTATGCCGTTGAGGAAGCCAATCGCGACTTCTTTATGTAATAGCGCGCGCGCATTACTATTACCAACATGGCCTAATGCCATACCACGTATAACTAAGGTTAAGGTTTGATTACCGGCTACGCCACCCATACTTGGCACTAACGAGTTAAGTACTGCTAGTATTGCTAATTGCTGAAATAACCCTTCGAACATACTTGTAACGGCTACTGCAAATAAGGCGGTAATTAAGTTTACCCCTAGCCATAAAGAGCGTTGTTTAGTACTTTTTAATACAGGAGCAAATGTATCGGCTTCATCATCTAAACCTGCCATACTCATCATAGAATGCTCTGCATCTTCACGAATTATATCAATAACATCATCAATGGTGATACGACCAAGTAAGTGGCCTTTTTTATCAATGACAGGAGCAGAAAACCAGTCATGCTTTTCAAACAATTGCGCAACATCATGTTCACTCATATTAGCTTGTACAGCTTCTATTTCTGCATCAATCAACTTGGAAATGATAACCTCAGGTTTAGCGGTTATAATAGCGGCTAGTGACACAGCACCAATGAAGTGATTACTTCGGTCGACGACATAAAATGAGTCTGTTGCTTCAGGTAGTTGACCTTTTAAGCGTAAATAGCGTAATACTACGTCAACACTTACCTCAGGTTGTAGCGTAATGGTATCAGTGTTCATGATACCACCTGCGGTCTCTTTGTCATAAGATAGCGCAGTTTCTACCCGTGCTCTATCCTGAGAGTCCATAGAATCGAGAACTTTTCTATAAACAGTATCAGGTAAGGTACGTAACACTTCTGCTAGATCATCAACATCCATACCTTCAGCAACGGCAGCCAGTTTTTCAGGCTGCATGCTTTGTAAAATGCCTTTACGTACTTCTTCATTTAATTCTTCAAGTACTTCACCATGGTGTTCAGCATCAATAAGTTGCCATAACAATGCGCGACTCTTAGCTGGAGAAGACTCAAGGAATAGCGCGAGATCATAGGCAGACATGTCTTGTAATAATTTGCGTACATAGACAAACATACCACCATCAAGTGCTTCATTAATTTGGTGTAGTCTTTCTTGAATATATTCTTGTTCTATTAGATCCGGCATAGATATCTTACTTGAGCGTAGGGAATGATAAATACCAACGCTATTAAACACTTGAGAGTGGGTGTGTAATAGACTTAATATTTTTTATTATGGTTAAGTTTATCGTAACTTAGCGTTTCTTTCAGCTTTTTTACTTATTTAACTTGAACTTGGTTTAAGATATTTTTAATTAATTGAAAATATTAAGAATCTTACTTTTACTATACTCATGCTTGATAGTTTTCTACTTTTGACCTGCAAGCAGTAGGGAAAATCGAGCGTCAATAGCTAGTCTATCGCACGTAAATTTAATGATGAACGCAGGTAAATAGCTGTTTGAGGAATATTTATTAAGCCGATCTTGGGCTATTTATTCATCTTCATCAAACTTAGCTTCAATCAGCTGGCTTATAGCTTCTAATGCAGCGGGTGCATCGGTTCCTTGAGCGGTGACTGTTACATTTTTTCCTTGTCCACCAGCTAAGAGCATTATGGCCATTATGCTATTGGCGTCAGCTTCTTTTTCTTCTAATGATAGGGTTATTTGGGCGGAGAATTTCTGACAAAGTAAGGCTAATTTACTTGCAGCTCGGGCATGTAAGCCAAGTTTGTTAATTATAGTTAATTCTTTACTGACGATGATATCATCATGGTTCTTGTTATGCTTTTGAATAGACATAATGAGTTTTACTCTTTAATTTTCTTAATGTCTCGATGATGAGTTTGAACATGTTGTTGTTCTTTACTAAAGTTCTTTGCTAATAAATCAGCAATATAAACAGAGCGGTGTTTCCCACCCGTACAACCAATTGCAATAGTAACATAACTACGGTTATTGCGTTCTAGATGGGGTAACCAAGTCATCATAAAACTATTAATTTGCCAAATAAACTTTGTCACAATTGGCTGACTAGAAAGGAAGTCTTTTACTGGTTGCTCTAAACCTGTAAAAGGTTTTAGTTCAGTTTCCCAATGAGGATTAGGAAGAAAGCGTGCATCGAATACATAATCAGCATCAGCAGGAATACCGTGTTTAAAGCCAAAAGACTCGAAGACTAAAACCATTTTACCGGTTTTCTTTCCAAGAATTCTTTCTCGTACCAAGTCAGCTAATTGGTGCGGAGTTAGCTGGCTGGTATTGATATATAAGTCGGCATTGGTAGAAATAGGTGCTAATAGTTTCTTTTCGAGTGATATCGCTTGGTCTAGCGCAATATTCTCTTTAATTAGAGGATGTAAGCGCCTTGTTTCACTAAAACGACGAATAAGGTCATTGTCATCTGCATCTAAAAATAATGTCGTTACATCAACTGCATCAGGTAAATATTCAATGATCTCTACAATATCCTTAGGATTGTTAGGTAAGTTACGAACATCTAGGCTTACTGCAACATTGTCATAATCATTAATCACGGTATGGGTTAATGCAGGTAGTAAATTAACAGGAATATTATCAACACAATAATATCCTAAATCTTCTAATACTCTTAATGCAACTGATTTCCCTGAGCCAGAGCGGCCACTAACAATGATAAGTTTCATATTTTTAAGTTCCGCATGAATTAGCTATGCATTAGGTTTTATTGTGTAGAAATATATTTCAACTTATTGATTAAGCGGTTTGTTGAATAAGATCAAACATCTCTTGTTGGCTGGTGCATTTACGAACTTTTTTAGCTGTTTTGCGATCACTAAATAATTTGGCAATACTTTGCAACGTTTCTAAATGCGCTTGCGTATTGTCTTCAGGTACAAATAGGCAAATAAATATATCAACAGGTCTATTATCAATTGCATCGAAGTCAATTGCGTTTTCAGTAGTTAAAAACACGGCAATAGCTTTGTCTGTATTGTTTAGTCTGCCGTGAGGGATAGCGATACCGTTGCCGATACCAGTACTCCCCATTTTCTCTCTATTCATTAAGCTATCTAATAGATCTGTTGGGTTAGAGTCAATTAGTTCATTGGCGGCAAGTTGGCAAATTAGTTCAAGTAAACGCTTTTTGCTTTGAACTGGAACTGCACAACGTGTGCAGTTCAGTGTTAATATATTTTGTAGTGTCATAATTATAATGGATAAAACTAATGTTGTGTTATTTTGCCTTTGTATTTGAGTACTTGGCGATCTAGTTTATCCACCAAAGTATCTATCGAGGTATACATATCAGCACTTACTGCTGAAGCATGAATTTCACTGCCTTTTAAATGTATAGTTGCTTCAGCTATCTGTTCTAACTTTTCAACAGTCAAGACTACATGAACATTATTGATATGATCAAAATGTCGCTCTAATTTAGCTAATTTTGTTTCAACACAATCGCGTAATGATGACGTTACTTCTACATGGTGACCGGTAAGGTTAATTTGCATAAGTATGTTCCTTCTCTAGTTAATTCAGAAAATAAAGTCACAGGCTATAATAAACTCTTACGTTGGTTGGACGGTGGTATAGATAAGGATTCACGATACTTAGCTATAGTACGTCTAGCAACATTAATTCCTTGTTGCGCTAGTAAGTCTGCCATTTTGCTATCACTGAGCGGTTTAGCGGGTGTTTCTGCTAAAATGAGTTTTTTAATTAATGAACGTATGGCAGTTGATGAACATTCACCTCCATTTTCGGTACTAACATGACTTGAAAAAAAGTATTTTAATTCAAAAATACCTCTAGGCGTGTGCATATATTTTTGCGTAGTTACGCGAGATATAGTTGACTCATGCATATCCACGGCTTCAGCAATATCATTTAATACCATAGGTCGCATCGCTTCAGCGCCATGTTCTAAAAAGCCTTGTTGACGTTGTACAATGCAGTTAGATACTTTAAGTAAAGTATCATTACGTGACTCTAAACTTTTAATAAACCATTTAGCTTCTTGTAAGTTTGTTCGAATAAACTGTCCGTCATTACTAGAAGATTTTGTTGTTTTTGTCATGGCAGCATATTGTTGATTTACTGATAGCTTAGGAGCAGTATCAGGGTTTAATTCGACAACCCAACGACCATTTTTCTTTTCTACGGAAACATCAGGAATAACATATTGATCATCGCTTTTCACTACTGCATCACCAGGACGAGGATTTAAGCTCTGTATCAAACGCATTACTTCACGTAACTGTTCTTCTTTGAGGCGAGTTTTACGCATTAATTGTCGATAGTCACGATTACCGAGTAAGTCGATATGCTCGCCGATAATTAATTTACTTTCTTTTAAGTAAGGGGTTTCAGGATCAAACTGATTTAATTGAATAATTAAACAATCAGCGATAGAACGGGCTGCAACACCAACAGGATCAAAGACATTAATACGTTTTAATACCGCTTCGACTTCATCAAGTTCCAGTCCTTCTATACCAACACTTTCTAATATTTCTTCACTCGATATCGTAAGATAACCTGCTTCATCAACAGCCTCTATAATAGCGATAGCAACCGTGCGATCAGTTTCTGAAAATGGCGTTAATTCCATTTGCCATAAAAGGTGATCTTGTATTGAATCGATCGTTTCACCTTGATAGGTGTAATCTTCACTTGGGCTACTAATTGCCCCTGTATTTGACGTACCAGCACTGTAACTTTCTTCCCAAGTTGTATCAATGTTCAACTCTTCTGGTATGTCATTTTTCTCCATTGCTTCTGTTGTACTTATCTCATCAATAGAGGCTGATGAATCTTCACTTCCATCACTGGTAGATCGTTCTGTGATGGTGGCTGAAAAAGCTTCTTCAAGTTTATCTCTACTATCCTCTGAATTATTATCTGAGGTTTCTTGATCATTAATTTCAAGCAGAGGATTACTTTCAAGTACTTCTTGAATTTCTTGTTGAAGCTCTAACGTCGATAACTGCAAAAGCTTTATAGCTTGTTGCAGTTGTGGCGTCATGGTTAGTTGTTGTCCTATCCGGAGTTGCAGAGTTGGGCGCATCTACGTTGTCTTAATTCCTGTTATTATTGTTTATAGTTACTAACTTAGAGCAAGTATAGTCTACGAATTTATTATATATGTTAACTATAGCGTGAATTGCTCGCCTAGGTATACATCTCTTACCTTTTGATTAGCAAGAATTTGATTAGAATCTCCTTCTGCTATTATTTCACCGTGACTAACAATGTAAGCATGCTCACATACATCAAGTGTTTCACGAACATTGTGGTCAGTTATTAAGATACCAAGACCACGGTTTTTAAGATGAATAATTATTTTTTTTATGTCGCCGACAGAAATAGGGTCAACACCTGCAAAAGGTTCATCAAGTAATATAAATTCAGGATCTGCTGCTAAAGCACGGGCTATTTCTACGCGTCTTCTTTCCCCTCCTGATAAACTCATACCTAAATTATCTTTAATATGGCTGATATTAAATTCTTCTAAGAGGTGCTCTAATTTTGTTTGCCTTTCATTTTCATTAAGGCCTTTTCGAATTTGTAATATTGCCATAATATTTTCAGTAACGGTTAGTTTTCTAAAAATAGAGGCTTCTTGAGGTAAATACCCAATACCTCGACGTGCGCGTTCATGCATAGGCGATAGTGTTACATCTTCGTCATTCAGCATTATTTGGCCATTATCATTGGGTACTAAGCCAACAATCATGTAAAAAGAAGTCGTTTTTCCTGCTCCATTAGGCCCCAGTAAGCCAACAATTTGTCCTGAGCTTACCGCTAAACTAACGTTTTTAACAACTTTTTTGTTTTTGTAAGCTTTTGATAGGTTTTTAGCTATCAAAGTCGAATTATTAGCTTCGCCGTTATTATTATTGCTTGTTACTGTCATTACTTTTCTTATCTTGTTGAGCTTTTATTTGAGCTGGCTGCAAAACAGTGGTTACTGAATCATTATCACTACTGATAGCTTCCAATTTCTCATTTAGCGTATTGTAAGTGATTATTTCTCCTGTCACTTTACTACCTGCTTGTTGTACTTGCGCATTACCTGAGATGGTAATGATATTTTGATCTGGTTGATAGGTTATCTCATTAGCTTGCAAGCTGATTAAACTACCATCTTCTAATTGTTGTTTGAAAACAGCAGGTTCACCTTTGGCAAGGTAAGTGTCTTGTTTTTGTTGAGTTTTATCATCAACTTTACTGTAAACTTGAACAATATCAGCACTAATCGAAATAGAGCCTTGGTTTATACTAACGTCATCTAAATAACTCGCTATTTTATTTTTTAAATCAGCTGATTGACGTTTCGATTTTATCGTGATTTCTTGTGTGAGATCTTTCTTAGCCGCGCATACTGGAAGTGCTAACGAGAGCAGTAATGAGCTTAATAAGAAACCTTTGCTAATTTTTTTAATTGTCATTTAGAGGGTAACCATTATTTTTTTTGTAAATAGTACGTACATGTTCGGTTAATGTCATCTGTTTAGTGTTTAAGTCAATTATTAAACCTGAGCCATACATAGTGAAGTCTTTTCCTTGCACCATTACCGTTTGATCTGAGCTAATGATATTAGTATTTAAATCAAGCTCTAAATATTTGCAATGAATTTCTTGTATTAAACTATTTTTATCAGTTGCACTTAAGTGTACTCGATGATTTAAAATAACCCTATTATTTTTATATAGCGTTGCTTCTTTAGCGCTAAGCTTCCATGGTGCATTTTTTGTTAGTTTGTTACTCGAGCTATTTTCATTTGCTAAATCGGAGCCGTCAATATTATCTTTCGATGATGCTTGGGGATACAATGTGTACTTAGGTAGCTCGAAGTGTGTTAGTTCAAGTTTGGCATAATGCTCCATTCTCTTAGCAATAATAGCATGTGAAAGTACGCCTGAATCGGTGTAAATATCAGTTTTAAGTGCTTCCGCTATAAAGTCAGGTGTGAGTTCACTGTCGATGACTTCACCTGGTATTATTTTTGACTGTCGCCATTCGATTATTCCATAAACCGTAGCGGCTAATAGCAAGATTAAAAAGGCTAAAAAATTTATCCGTGTCATACACTCGCGCCTGTAGCATTATCAATAGTGTCTTGACATTGCATTATCAAGTCGCAAACTTCTCGTACTGCGCCGAAACCACCATTAATAAAGCTTGTATAATTAGCTTTTGCTGATACAGCTGGATGTGCATCAGACACAGCAATACCTAAACCAACGTGTAAAATACATGCTAAGTCTGGAATATCGTCTCCTATGTAAGCTACTTCATCAGGGGTTAAATTAAGTTTTTGAATTAAAGTCATCAGTGCAGGCAATTTATCTTCTTGCCCTTGTATAATGTGTTTAACATTTAAAGCTGACATCCGGTTAGCTACAATAGCTGAACGTCTACCAGTGATTATTGCAACCTCTACACCACTATTACCAAGTGCTTTTATTCCAAAGCCATCTTTAGTATGGAATGCTTTAAGTTCTTCGCCATCATTACCTAAATAAATACGACCATCTGAAAAAACACCATCAACATCACAAACAAGTAATTTAATTTTTTTGGCTCGTTCTAATACGTTTAGTGATACATCACCATAAAGTGTATTAGAATTTTGAATAGTATTAGTGATATTTTCCATTTAAAGAACTCCTGATCTTAGTAAGTCATGCATATTCATTGCACCAATAGGTATTTGTTTTTCATCAACGATAATCAAACCATTGATTTTTTTATCTTCCATTATATTTAGCGCTTGCGCTGCTAACATGTCTGCTTGTGCTAAAGTTGGGAATTTAGTCATAACGGTTGTTATATTGTCCCGATGAATATCAATTTGTAAATCAAGAATTCTCCGTAAATCACCATCAGTAAATAAACCAACAAGTTGCTTATGTTTATTAACAACGGCGGTCATGCCTAAGCCTTTAAGTGACATTTCCACTAATGCGTCTTTTATCAATGCATCTTCTGAAATAATAGGAATACGATCGCCTTGATGCATAATATCACTCAAGCGAAGTAATAAACGTTTACCTAAACTACCACCAGGGTGAGATAAAGCAAAGTCATCTGCGGTAAACCCACGAGCATTAAGTAGAGCAACGGCAATAGCATCGCCCATTACTAATGTTGCAGTAGTACTGGACGTTGGAGCTAATCCTAATGGGCAAGCTTCAGCCGAAACCTTGATACAAATATGTGTATCAGCTAATTTGGCTAATGTAGAGTTGATATTGCCCGTCATAGCGATGAGTGTTGCCCCAATGCGTTTTATCACAGGCGTAATCGCGAGAACTTCGCCTGTTTCACCTGAATTAGAAATTGTTAGTACAACATCGTCTTTGGTGATCATACCCAGATCACCATGACTGGCTTCACTTGGGTGAACAAAAAAAGCAGGGGTGCCCGTACTTGCTAATGTGGCTGCTATTTTACCGCCAATATGTCCCGACTTCCCCATACCAATAACAATAACACGGCCTTGGCAGTTAAACATTAATTGACAGGCGTATTCAAAGTTATGGTCAATATATTGTAATAACTCTTTAATTGCTTGTTGTTCAATGTTAATTACATTTTTAGCAAGTTTTTTAAAGTTTTTCATGGCTCAGCTTAAACTAATATTTTGTGCTAGTTAATGGTTGTTTGGCTATAAAGTAATGCTTGATAACCACAAAAACACATTAATAATAATGCACCTTTTATGCGGGTAAGTCTAAAGCAGCCCGCTTTACGGCTAAAACACAGTAAAAATAGTAACCCTGTGATTGCGAGCATAATAGGAATGTCGCGAATCGATGCTTCAGGATTTATTGGGCCTGGTGCGATAATACCTGCAAAAGGCAATACTGCTAGTATGTTAAAGAGGTTAGAGCCGACAATATTCCCCATCGCTAAGTCATCTTCTTTCTTTAAGATGCTCGCAATACTTGCTGCTAATTCAGGCAAGCTTGTGCCAATAGCAATAATAGTTAAACCAATAACAAGATCACTAATACCATAGGCTTTTGCAATAAATATTGAAGAATCAACAAGGAAGTGAGCGCTTAATACTAATAAAACAATACCAGCGATTAACCAAAAAATAGATTTGGATGTACTTGTTGCTTCTGGTATATCTTGTTCAGCTTCAATAATTAAAGGGTCATCAATTTTGTTGGCTTTTCGTTGTCGCATGGCCTTGATTAATAAAATTGATATAAAACCGAAAAAACTCACCATTAAAATAATACCTTCAGTCAAACTAAAGAAATTATCAGAAATCATCCAGTAAGCTACTAAAGAAAATAGCAATAAAAGTGGCAATTCTTGTTTAATGGTTGAAGAGGATACCATTAGGGGTTTTATTAAGACGCTAAGACCTAACACTAGTGCTATATTGGTAATATTTGAACCAACCGCGTTACCAATGGCTGTATCAGGGCTTCCTTGCAAAGATGCTGCCGCAGCTACCATCATTTCGGGAGCTGATGAGCCCATGGCAACTATCGTTAAACCAATGATCATTGGTGAAACGCCTATATTTCTTGCTAATGATGATGCACCTAAAACAAATTTATCCGCACTCCACACGAGTACAGTAAGGGCAATTAATAATATTCCAACGTGTTCTAACATTTATGACTCCAGTTTTGAGGTGCAAATTGTCGCTGTTTGTAGCAGAAAAAAAAAGGAATTAATTCGATTAAAAGAAAATAAGCGATATAAAAAGCTAAAAACATCCCTTTTTACATTTTCTAACACTTAATGATGCTTATTATTCACTAAATTGTGAATTTTTAGTGAAGAATTTGAGGTGGTCAGGTAAAATCGTTTTTAATCAATAAGGCATAATTAATAATATGATCGAAAACGATAAGCATGAGAATTTAGTTGATATACATAATCTAACCTTTAAACGAGGTGAGCGGGTTATTTATAATGATATAAGTTTGTCTATACCTACAGGTAAAGTTACCGCCATTATGGGGCCAAGTGGTATTGGCAAAACTACTTTATTACGTTTAATTGGCGGGCAGATTAAACCTGAATCTGGAAAAATCTTATTTGCAGGTAATGATATTCCACAGCTTTCTCGAAAAAATCTATATGAAACGCGTAAACGTATGAGCATGCTTTTTCAAAGTGGCGCGCTTTTTACAGATATGAATGTTTATGACAATATTGCTTTTCCTATTCGTGAACATAGTCAGTTACCTGAAGCTATAATTGAAAAAATAGTATTGATGAAACTTGAAGCCGTAGGATTACGCGGTGCACGAGATTTACATCCTAATGAACTCTCTGGTGGTATGGCTCGACGTGTTGCTTTAGCACGTGCAATAGCACTTGATCCTGAATTAATTTTATACGATGAACCTTTTGCGGGACAAGATCCGATATCTATGGGGGTAATTGTTCGTTTAATTCGTTCGTTAAGCGATGCTTTAGGTTTAACATCTGTTGTTGTGTCTCATGATGTACCAGAAGTAATGAGTATTGCTGACTACATTTACATTATTGCGGAACAAAAAATTATTGGTCAAGGAACTCCTGATCAAATTAGAAATCATAACTCTTCATTGGTTAAACAGTTTGTGCATGGCGAGGCTGATGGCCCAGTGCCTTTTCACTTTGAAGCGCCTAATTATCAAAATGAATTAATTAAAGGTTCAAACGCGTTAAGCGAAAGAGGGAAGCGTTGATGAATCAATTACAGCTATTAGGTAGAAATACTTTAGCGTTAATTAGTGGGTTAGGGCGGGCAGTTATTGTTTTACTCTCGGCATTACTTCATATCCCTAACATTCGCAAAGGAACGCCACTGTTAATAAACCAATTGTACAGTATTGGTGTGATGTCATTAGTTATTACGGTTGTTTCTGGTGGCTTTATCGGTATGGTGCTAGCGTTACAAGGCTATACCATCTTGGTGAGTTATGGTGCAGAAGCAAGTCTTGGACCTATGGTTGCCTTATCCTTGCTGCGTGAATTAGGTCCTGTCGTTGCTGCGTTATTGTTTGCTGGCCGTGCTGGTTCAGCACTGACAGCTGAAATAGGCTTGATGAAAGCAACTGAACAATTATCAAGTTTAGAAATGATGGCAGTAGACCCTTTACGCCGTGTGATTGCTCCACGGTTTTGGGCTGGATTTATTAGCTTACCGCTATTAGCCGCTATATTCTCTATGGTGGGGATATTAGGAGCCCATTTAGTTGGTGTTGACTGGTTAGGAGTTGATTCAGGTACTTTTTGGTCTGTTATGCAGGCGCAGGTAGATTTTAATAAAGATATTTTAAATGGTATTATCAAAAGTGTAGTTTTTGCTTTTGTTGTTACTTGGATTGCTGTTTATAAAGGGTTTGATTGTGAACCTACCTCTGAAGGTATTTCAAGAGCCACAACTTCAACTGTGGTACAATCATCGTTATTAGTCTTAGCACTCGATTTTGTTTTAACGGCATTGATGTTTGCAAGGTAATATTGATTGTGAATACCTGCTTTGTTTGGGTGTTAAGTAAATTTAAAAGGCGTTTGGTGAAAACATGTTGTCAAAAAAAGTAGAGTTATTGGTAGGTTTTTTTGTTGCTTTAGGTATTGCTGCATTACTTGTGTTGGCACTTAAAGTTGCTAATACGGGGATGTCGGGGGGAGGTGAGCATTACAACCTTTTCGCCAAGTTTGATAATATTGGTGGATTAAAAGTTCGTTCTCCTATTAAAGTAGGTGGCGTTGTTGTAGGTCGTGTTAGTGATATCTCTCTTGATGAAACAGATTATACGCCTGTGGTTACATTAGAGATTTACAGTAAATATAATCAATTTTCAGAAGCAACGTCAGTCGCTATTTTAACTGCTGGATTATTAGGTGAACAATATATAGGCCTTCAACCTGGCTTTATGATTGAATCGTTAGATATTCTTCAACCCAATGACTTTATTGAAGATACCAAACCTGCTTTAGTTTTAGAAGAATTAATAGGGCAGTTTTTATTTAGCCAAGGAAGTGGTGATTAGTAATGAAAGAGGAAAAAGTCCATAAAATGATAAATTTAAAAACCACATTATTTCTTGTTGTTATTTTATCTTGTTTATCAATACAAAGCAGCTTTGTATTTGCAGCTCAACAAGCAACGAATAATATAGAAGATGAAGAAACAGAAGACTTTGTTGATGCGTCTCGTATTTATGTCGATAAAAAAGACCCATATTTAATGATCAAGGAAGTTGCCGGTAATACCTTTAAGCGCTTTGCTGATGAACAACAAGCAATAAAAGCTGACCCAAATATTATTAAGAATATTGTTCGTGAAGAATTAATGCCTTACATTAATTATCAATATTCAGCATTTAAAGTTATTGGTAAGCATTTAAAGAATACTACCGAGCAAGAACGAAAAGAGTTTGTGCCGGTTTTTAGAGAGTACTTAATTACTTCTTATGCACAAGTTTTTACCTTATATGATAATCAAGTTGTGGAATTCTCTCCAGCTAAGGACTTTGCTGATAATAAAATTGTTGCAGTAGATACTCGTATTATTATGCCAGATAGAGAAAATATTGATGTTTCATTTAAAGTAAGAAAAAATAGAAAAACAGATGAATGGAAAGCCTTTGATATGATAGCAGAAGGTGTTAGTTTACTCGACAGTAAACAGGCTGAATTAGGCGGAGTTATTCGTCAAAAAGGCTTGCCCCATGTTACCGAGCTATTAAGAGAGAAAAGTGAGCGAGATATTGTTTTTAAAGACTAATTTGTCACGATAAAACATTAAGATAACCTCAGTAAATGGCGAAAAATTTGTGGATAAAATTACGTTAAATGTAACTGAAGATAATGGCGTGTTAGTTGGTGAATTAACACGACAAACAGTGATGCAAATATCTAAAAAAAGTATTAAGCAGATCATTACCCAGCAATCTTTAGTGATAGATTTACAACAAGTTACTCGAATTGATACGGCAGGGCTTGCTTGGCTTTTCTATTTATTAGAACAAGCGAATAGCAGTCGTTGTCAATTATCTTTTAGTAACATCCCAACAAAACTAAAAAATTTAATTAGCTTAAGTGGTGTAGAGGGTTTTCTACCTCTCGCTAACAAAAGCTAAGAATACCAGATTAAGGAATACCCTTTGGAAGTAATAGAAATAGAAAAATTGATAAATGACGCGCTAGAGCTTGATGAACTATTGGTTAAATTTGATGGTTCACAATGTAGTGTTATTGCCGTTGCTGATATGTTTGGAGAATTATCTCGCGTTAAACGACAACAAGTTGTTTTTGCAGCTCTAGCTGATGCGATTAAAGATGGCAGTATACATGCAGTAACAGTAAAAACTTTTACTACTGCGCAATGGCAACGTGATAAATTATTCAATATGTAAGAGTTGTGCCTAATACGATTAATCCTAGTTGGTATTCAAACGTAATTCAAAACAATTTAGTACTCTAGAAACCTACAATGGTTGTGAGACAAATTGTTTAATAAGTAAAGGCATGCAATACTAGTTAAGTATTTATCCATTCATTTTTTAAGTAAGAAGTAAGCATTTTGGACGCATTTAAAGTTATTGGTGGCAAGCCACTACATGGTGAAGTTACTATCTCTGGGGCTAAGAACGCCGCACTCCCTATTTTAATGTCAGCACTGTTATCAAAAACGCCTATTGTTTTTAGTAATGTACCTAAGTTAAATGATATTTTAACAACAGTAAAATTATTAGGTCAATTAGGTGCTAAGACACAATGGTTAGCTGAAGATAAATTAGAAATAGATGCGAGTAATATCACTCAGTGTTGTGCTCCTTATGATCTTGTTAAAACGATGAGAGCCTCTATCTTAGTGCTTGGTCCATTGCTTGCCCGTATGGGGCATGCTGAAGTTTCATTACCTGGAGGATGTGCTATTGGTGCCCGCCCTGTGAATTTACATATTCAAGGTTTAAAAGCGATGGCTGCCGATATAGATGTAGAAAATGGCTATATTGTTGCGAATAAAGAAGGTCGTTTAACTGGCGCTAATATCTTTATGGATGTGGTCAGTGTTACCGGCACTGAAAACCTAATGATGGCTGCAGCATTAGCTGATGGCGTTACTATTATTGAAAATGCGGCGCAAGAGCCTGAAATTGTAGATTTAGCTAACTGCTTAATTAGTATGGGAGCAAAAATTTCGGGTGCTGGCACTAATACACTAACCATTGAAGGAGTTAGTGAATTATGTGGTAGTGAATATAGTGTTATGCCTGATCGAATTGAAACCGGTACTTTTTTGGTTGCTGCAGCGGTTACTCAAGGAAAAGTAAGGTGTTTAAATACTGACTCGAGTGGCTTAGAAGCTGTATTGTCTAAACTCACTGAAGCTGGTGCTGTTATTAGTATTGGTGAAAATAGCGAAGGTGAAGAATGGATTGAGTTAGCAATGACTCAAAAACCAAAAGCAGTTAGTGTTAAAACTGCGCCACACCCTGCATTTCCAACAGATATGCAAGCGCAATTTATGACTTTGAATGTATTAGCACAAGGTACAGCAACGGTAATCGAAACTATTTTTGAAAATAGATTTATGCATGTACCTGAGTTACAAAGAATGGGAGCAGACATTACCCTTGAAGGTAATACTGCCATTGTAAAAGGTGTTAATTCATTAAACGGTGCACAAGTGATGGCAACAGATTTACGTGCTTCTGCAAGTTTAGTTATTGCCGGTTTAGTAGCAGAAACTCCCACTCAAGTTGACCGTATTTACCATATCGATCGCGGTTACTTAAAAATAGAAGATAAATTACAAGCTTTAGGTGCAGATATTACTCGTATTAATATTGATTAATAAGAGTGGCATTACCGTAAAATCCTATTGATTTTATTGTAATAAAGCTGAATAACATACAAAAGCCAGAATTTACGTGGAATATTCTACTGTAAATTCTGGCTTTTTCAGTATTATAAATGGCGTAATTTCGAAAATAACCAACACCTTCTGTTGTTTTACCATTAGAATGCGCCTCGAAATTTGTTTACTATAATCAAGACAGAAATACTCTGTTTGCTTTGTTGAGGTTCGCCAATGCTATTTACTGGTTCATTTAATACGGATTGTCCAATTCGTCAGAAAATTCGTGAGTTTTACCGCATAGATGAAAATGCTGCTGTTGACCATATTTTACCATTTGCAGAAGTAAATGTGAGTGCACGAAGCCGTGCTTGGGAACGTGCCCGTAAAATGGTGTTGCAGATTCGTCGAGACCAAGAAGGTAATGGTGCCATTGATGCACTATTAAATGAATACTCATTGTCTTCGGATGAAGGTGTTGTACTGATGTGTTTGGCAGAAGCGCTTTTACGTGTGCCTGATAAGCATACTCAAGACGCTTTGATACGTGATAAAATATCACAAGGTCAATGGAGTACCCATTTAGGTACAAGTGACTCTATTTTTGTTAATGCCTCTTCTTGGGGGTTATTAATCACTGGCTCTATGGTTGATTACGCAGATAAACGTAAACAAGATAAATTTGGTTTATTGAAAAAAACTATTGGCCGTTTAGGCGAGCCTGTAATTCGTAAATCAATGAATTATGCTATGAAAATTATGGGTAAGCAGTTCGTAATGGGAGAAACCATTAAAGAAGCGACTGTACGTGCTGCTACTAAAGAGCAGCAAGGTTATGTTTACTCTTATGACATGTTAGGCGAAGGTGCTCGTTCAATGGCTGATGCTGAGCGATATTTGAAGTCATATCAAGATGCTATTGAAGAAATTGGCAAAGTTGCACTTGCTTCAGGTAAAAATGATCCGCGCCGTGTTCCTGGTATTTCAGTAAAATTATCTGCTATTCACCCTCGTTATGAGTTTACTCATCAAGCGCGAGTAATGGATGAAATTGTACCTAAATTAAAGGCCTTATGCTTACAAGCGAAACACTATAATATTGGCTTAACTGTTGATGCCGAAGAGTCTGAGCGTTTAGATATATCACTTGATATTATCGAAGCGGTTTTTACAGATACAGATCTTGGTGATTGGCAAGGATTTGGTATTGCATTACAAGCTTATCAAAAACGTGCAATGTTTGTTGTTGATTGGTTAAGAGATCTTACACTTAAAACCAATCGTCGTATGATGGTTCGTTTAGTTAAAGGTGCTTATTGGGATACCGAGATTAAAAACGCTCAAAAAGATGGTATGGTTGATTTTCCTGTATTTACGCGTAAGTCTTCAACTGATGTTTCTTATCATGCTTGTGCGAATAAATTACTTGATTACCGCGATAGTATTTACCCGCAATTTGCCACACATAATGCTTACACAGCGGCAACTATTGTCGAGCTTGCTGGTGAAGATAAAAATGGTTTTGAATTCCAATGTTTACATGGCATGGGGGATTCTTTATATGATCAAATAGTATCTCAAGAAAGCATTCAATGCCGGATTTATGCACCTGTAGGGCATCATGAAGACTTATTGGCTTATTTAGTACGCCGTTTATTAGAAAATGGTGCTAACTCTTCTTTTGTGAATGCAATTGTTGATGAATCACAACCGGTAGAGTCTTTACTTGAAGATCCAGTTGAAAAAACACAACGCTTAAAAGATAGATACAACGGGCAAATCATGATGCCTATTGACCTTTATCGTAATGAAAATAAGAAAAAATTAAGCATTACAATTGACAGTCGCGATAATTCAAAAGGTCTTGATTTAACTGATATCCCGACTATTACTGATTTGAAATCAGCATTAGATAATTGGCTGGTTGATAATCTATTAAATAAGAATGATGTACCTGAAGGCGCCGAACCTGTTAGAAATCCAGCTAATCATAGTGAAATAATTGGCTTTCATTATCTTCATACCAAAGATGATATGTTAGCAATGATAGACCAGGCTGATCGTGCTTTTGTTACTTGGTCGAAAACACCGGTCAAAGAACGTGCCGACTTATTATGTCGTATCGCTGATATTTTAGAGCGACATATGGACGAATTGATTGCCTTATGTATCAAAGAAGCAGGTAAAGTTACACAAGATGGTATTGATGAAGTGCGTGAAGCCGTTGATTTTTGTCGATACTATGCTGCCCGTGCAATAGAACAAAGTGTTGATGAAAGGCTTGAACCTCGTGGTGTTGTATTATGTATTAGTCCTTGGAACTTTCCTCTCGCAATATTTTTAGGACAAGTTGCTGCAGCAATAGTGACGGGTAACACTGTATTGGCGAAGTCTGCAGAACAAACAAGTCTTATTGCTTTACGAACTATTGAATTAATGCAATCAGTGGGATTACCTCAAGATGTTGTACAGGTTGTTTTAGCTCGAGGTAGTGATGTAGGCAGTATAATCGTGCCTGATGAAAGAGTTGCTGCCATTATGTTTACAGGCTCGACTGAAACAGGAACGCGAATTTCTCAAACATTAGCAGAACGAGGAGGCGACCAAGTTCCATTGATTGCTGAAACAGGTGGACAAAATTGCATGATAGTTGATTCTACTGCTTTACCAGAGCAAGTAGTTGATGACGTCATTTCATCTGGTTTTCAATCAGCAGGTCAACGTTGTTCAGCTTTAAGAGTACTATTTCTACAAGAAGATATTGCGGATGGTGTTATTACCATGCTTAAAGGTGCTCTAGCTGAACTGCATATTGGTAATCCAGCAAGGTTAAGCACGGATGTAGGCCCAGTTATTGATCAAAAAGCACTTGATGCACTTAATGCTCATAGTGATTACATGGAAAGTAATGGTACGCTTTTATATCAGTGTGAACTATTTGGTGGCGAGAACGGGCAAGATACTCAGCCTGAAGATGGTCATTTTTTCTTTGCTCCACGTTTGTATGAAATTAATGACATTAATGTTTTAACCAAAGAAGTTTTTGGTCCTTGTGTTCATATTATTCGCTTTAAAGGCGAAGAAATAGAAGACGTTATTGAAAAAATCAATAGTACAGGCTTTGGTTTAACTATGGGAATTCATACGCGTATAGAGCATAGAGCGATTGAGTTAGCCAAATTATCACGAGCAGGTAATGTTTATATTAACCGTAATATCATTGGTGCGATTGTAGGCGTACAACCTTTTGGTGGACGAGGTCTGTCAGGCACAGGTCCTAAAGCAGGTGGGCCTAATTACCTTTCGCGTTTAGTAGTTGAAAAAGCAACACCAGATGAAGAGAAAGTTCATTTATTACCTGCACAAGCACTGGCTTTAACTGGTGATAAAAAAGAGCAAAGCCAAGCTGATGATTATATGGGTATAGCTGATGATGCACAAAAGAAATGGCGCTTAACAGATTTAAATACACGTATTTCGCATGTTAGACAATTACTGGCAAAAATTGCCCATGTTGAAATTGTGGATGACTTAGCTGAGAACTTAAATCGCACCTTAGCAGCAGCGCGTGATCAGTTAATCAATATTGAAAAACGTATGAAAAAACCCCAAGAGTTACCAGGGCCTACAGGTGAATCTAATATCATTTACTTAGAAAACCGTGGAAATCTTATTTGTTTTGCAGACGATAATGTAAGTTTTCATTTTTGGGTTATGTCTGTTGTAACAGCATTAGCAACCGGTAATACGGTAATATCAGTGGTGTCTGATTTGTATTATGAAGAAGCATTAGCTTTTAGAGATAAATTTATTTCTACTGGGGCAGATGTTGGTATTTTACAAGTTGCCAAATTGCATCATCTAGAAGCTATGCTAGCTCATGATGCGCTTGCTGGTGTTGTAGTCGACAGTAGTTGTGACTTAAAACATTACATGAGTGAAAAGCTTTCTCAACGCAAAGGAGCAATTTTACCTGTGATTACTTCAGAGTATTTTGATAACTTAATTCAACGTTTATTAACTGAAAAAACCATTAGTATAGATACTACCGCGTCAGGGGGTAATACATCATTAATGACTTTAGTTGAAGAAGATGACTAACAACAGCTAAAATATTGATATTTTAAGAGGCGAAACTCAATGGTTTCGCCTTTTTTATTTCTTATCCATTGAATATATGGCATTATTTATTTTACTCACTAGAAATTGTGGTACTTTGGATAATGACCAAAATAAAGCCCCTAGATCGTGTCGATATAGCAATCCTAAAAACACTTCAGATAGATGGTCGAATTACTAATGTTGAGTTAGCTAAAAAAGTTAATTTAAGTGCTAGTCCGTGTTTAGATCGTGTTAAACGCCTAGAAGACGGTGGCTATATAAAACGTTATGGCGCATTTCTAAGTGCTCAAAAACTTGGTTATGGTATGACAGCTTTTATACAAGTGACCTTAGATAGAACAACTGCAGATGTTTTTAAGCTGTTCAAAAAAGAAGTGGTCAAAATTGAAGAAATTGTTGAATGTCATTTAGTTGCGGGTGGCTATGATTACTTATTGAAGACACGATTTTCTGACATGGAAAGTTATCGTTTGATTTTAGAAAAAGTTGCGGGTTTACCGTCAATATCACAAACGCATACCTATATGGTTACAGAACATATTAAAGAGGATAGTGGTGTACCATTTAAGTAACTCACTATCAAGATTGATTTAAAAAAGGGTTACTATGAACGCATATGAATATGCACTTCAAGCAAATGGTTCTTTTGCTTTGCCTGATGCCTGTTTTAAAGTAAAAGCATTGATGGAAGATGAAAATTCAGTTATCACTGATTTTGCAGATATTATCAGTATTGATCCATCGATGACCTCTAGATTATTACAATTAGCTAATAGTGCTATTTATAATTTTCCTGGAGAAATCAGTACAATTTCACGGGCGATTACGATTATTGGTACACAAGCCGTATATAATATGATGTTGGTAGACTTAGCCGGCTCTGCTTTTAAACATTTCGAAAACCAAGCCATTAATTTAAAACGGTTTTGGCGTATGAGTATTTATTGTGGTTTGGTTACCAGAGGCTTAGCAATTAAGGCTGGTGTAAAAGATATTGAGCGTTTATTTGTTGCTGGCCTTTTACAGAATTTTGGTGAATTATTAGTTGCTAAAATTACCCCTGAAGTCGCACAAGACTGTGAGCAATATAATCGTGACAATTTACCTTGGGTATTACAAGAAGAAGCACTTGGTTATACTTATACTGATATTTCAGCTGTATTACTTAAAATTTGGCAGTTACCAGAAAAAATTATTATTCCCATTCGTCACTTTCATCAAGCACAAAGTAATCAAATTAATAATGATGTTAAAATTTTAAATTTGGCATCAAGACTCGCTTTATTTGATAGTCATAGTGATCTATTTGAAATTGATGAATTGATCGATCAGTCTTTATGTGAAAGCTTAAAACTCACTAGAGCTGATATTGAACAAGTGGTTGAAATAGCGTCAAAAGATGCGGAGAGTATTTTAATAGTAATGAACCCTAAGCTGTTTTCTAGGTAAGGTGACAAAGGTTGTTTGCATAGAATAGTGGATAAATTACTATACACTTATTGATATTGTATGCTGAGCTTAAAAGAGACAAAGGCAAGAAAGCTTGCTAGCATCGAATGGTTTTAAAAATTAAAATAAGAATATAAAAAGTATAAAAATAAGTGAAGGACGTTTATGAGTACATCTAGAGAACATTTTAGTTCCCGTATTGGCTTTATTCTTGCTGCGGCAGGTTCTGCTGTAGGTATTGGGAATTTAGTTGGCTTTCCTGTGAATGCAGCTAAAAATGGCGGAGGAGCATTTTTAATTTTGTATGCGCTATTCGTTTTTTTAATTTGTTTGCCTGTCATGATTGCCGAAATGGCTGTCGGTAGAAAAACAGCAAAAGAGCCTGTAGGTGCATATAAGTCTTTAAGTAATAATAGTAGTCTTTGGGGAGCTGCAGGCTTTCTAGGTGTTCTAACACCTTTTATGATTGCCGTATTTTATATGGTGATTACAGTATGGATATTTGGCTATATTGTGATGACAATATCAGGTAATTTAGATTACTTAGCAAGTGGTAATGGGTTTGGTGAGTTTATTAATAGCCCATACTTATTTGCTGCTATGGCTGCAGTGGTGGCTATTGTAAACTTTATTTTGGTAGCAGGTGTTAAGGATGGTATTGAAAGAGCGGCTAAAATATTAATGCCTACCTTGTTCTTTATGCTCATCATGATGGTTATTTTTGTCTTAACATTAGATAATGCAATAGCTGGTATCAAATTCTTCTTGATTCCTGATATTAGTAAAATTACTCCTAGTGTTGTGAATGGTGCCTTATCACAAGCATTTTTTTCGCTATCATTAGGCATGGGTATTTTAATTACTTATGGTTCGTATATTGATAATAAAACCAACATTCCTAACTCAGCAAAGTTAGTGGCAATTACTGACACTGGGGTAGCCTTCGTCGCTGGCTTAATGATTTTACCAGCAGTTTTTTCGTTTAATCCTAATGTAAACCCTAGCGAACTAAGTGACAGTTCTGTTTCTTTAATATTTACCTTCTTACCTAAAATATTTTTAGCATTACAAACCTCAATTGGTTATGTTGGGGCAAGCTCTGTTGCGGCATTCTTTTTTCTATTAGTTTTCTTTGCCGCCATTACTTCATTAGTGTCTATTATCGAAGTTCCGGTTTCTTATTTAGTGACAGAAAAAAACAATAGTCGTAAAAAAGCCTTGTCTATTTTATTAATGACAGCAGGAGTATTAACTGTTTTTGCTACGGTATCATTTGGTATGGTTACTTTCTTTACCGAATTTACTTCTTATGCAGGGGGCACTAAGTCATTCTTTGATATTGTGTATGATGTTTTTTATGACACAATATTACCGCTTAATGGCTTCTTACTGTGTGTATTTGTTAGCTACCGCTGGAAGGCAAAGAATTTATCTGAGCATTTAAGTATTGGTAACGATACATATATTGGTTCTTGGGTGGAAAAATATATCAACTTTTCATTAGGAACCTTTATCCCTGCTATTGTCTTGATTATATTTATTAACACCGTAGCACAGAAGTTTTTTAGTGTAAGCCTATTTGGTTTTTAACTTAACGCTTCTACTTAAAATCTTTACAAAGTAACACATCATTAATCTTTGAGCCGAGCAGTGGCATTATTGCTCGGCTTTATTCTTTAAAAAACACTCTAAATTTATTAAGCTATTTCATATGATTGAACACATAAATCCAATTGACTTTACTGATTGTCAGCGCCTTTTTCATGGTCGTGGGCATGCTTACGAAAACTTGTCGCATGTAAATGTTGATTGGTTATCTCCTGTTATGCTGATAACACTATATGAGCCTGTTGATGAGTTGTGGCTACTAACACAAGCCAAAGCATTACAAGCATTAACGGATAAGTGTCGAAGTGTGCAAGTACAGCGTCGATATGAAAAATTTGCGCCAACACAGCTCTTATTAGGTGAAACGGTTGATAGGACTATTGTTACTGAAAATGGTCTTTCTTATCACATTGAACTTGGCAAAGCACAAAATAGTGGTTTGTTTTTAGATATGGCTAATGGTCGTTCTTGGGTTTACCAACAAGCTGCAGGTAAAAATGTGCTCAACTTATTTGCATATACTTGTGCTTTTTCTGTAGCAGCAACCGCAGGTGGTGCAAGTAAAGTTGTCAATATTGATTTAAGTAAGTCGTCATTAAGTAAGGGACGAGAAAATCATCAACTAAATAAGCTGGCAAAAAAAGAGGGTAAACAAGTTGTTTTTGAAGGTGTTGATATTTTTAAATCAAATAGTCGCATCAAAAAGTATGGAAAATATGACCTATTAATTTGTGATCCACCATCATTTCAAAAAGGTAGTGTTAATATTGAGCGTGATTATGCAAAGATTATTCGTAGAATTCCACAATGGATGAATGAAGGTGCTCAGTTATTATTATGTTTAAATTCTCCCGATCTGGATGAAGACTTTTTAAAAAAAGAGGTGGCAGAGGCATGTCCTGAATGTATCTTCGAACAGCGTATAATGAATCCTACTGTTTTTAAAGAAGCTCATGCAGGTAAAGGGCTCAAGGTACTATTATTTTCATATCAGCCATAAGCGGTCGATAAATAATATCGGTATGAAGTGCTGATTTAATTTGTTGATTATTTCTACACAGAGAATTATTTGACAGGTTTAATGTTAATTTGTTGTAAACAAGTGTTGCAAGATATTTCGAATGACGTTATGTTTACTTCTTTATATATAAATTAAATGTGGATATTCAAATGAAAAAAGTTATCGGTTTATTATCAGTTGTTTTCTTACTTAGTGCTTGTTCTCCTAAAGTAGGAAGTGAAGATTGGTGTGCAGACATGAAAGAAAAAGATAAAGGCAGCTGGACAGCAACAGAAACTAAAGATTTTGCAAAACACTGTATCTTTTAAAGTCATTCAGTATATTATTGAAAATAATTAGCTGCAATTTAGCAGCTAATTATTTTTTCTCCATTAATTCCTCTTCTACTTCTGTATTTCTTATACGAAAATATCTCGCAAATCTTGGTATTCCTGCTTGAGTTTTACCATTATATTTATAGGTGATTGTACTGCCTATTTCAGGCGGATTAGCCCGCTCATCATCGCTAAATCCAGAGCCAATATTAAATGTTATACCCGTCGTTGTTTGTACTGTTATGGCACCTAACATTCCTTGATATTTACCTTTACCACCAATATAAGCTATAACTCTTGCTTCAGCATGCTGATCTTTTTTAAGTTTCATTATGTTATTTGTTCTACCAACATGATAATAAGCATTGCCCTTATGCAACATCAAGCCTTCTCCTTGGTTAGATATAATATTATTGAGGGTCTTATCAAGTTGCTGATTACTAGATAGTTTGAATTGTTTAATCATCTCTAAGTGTGCTGATGATGTCGTATTTGTTATGGTTTTCATCGCTTTTATACGTTCAGTAAATGTACCTGTATGTTTTGGAAGATCAAAAATCATAAAACGCACATTATGCCAACAAGCTTCATCAATCTTAATCTTTCTCACACAGGATACAGTTGTTTGAAATTGATCTCGACCCAACCATAACTCACCATCCATAGGTGTTATGGGCCAGTTTTTAGTAAACCATGTTGGGCTATGTATAATATTACCTTGGCGTGTGAGTAACTGTTGTCCATCCCAGTAACCTCGCATACCATCTAATTTTTCAGAAACCCAATATTGGTTGATATCTTCTACTACTTTGTAGCGGGTTGCATGTTGAATTTCAGGCTTGAAATGTTTGGATTGGTAAGCATAAGCAGGGATAAATAATAGTAAATTGAAAAATAAGTATATTAAAAATTTTGTGATTGTCAGCTGTAGCATTGTGAACGTCCATGTTTTCTTATTTATGTTATTTATTTAATCATAGTCTAAAATATAGACTATGATTAAATAAATAACTACTCGACAATATTCAAGGAATGAATGTTTATGCGTCAATTTAAGTTTGTATTAATAGTTAGTCTTATTTGGAGTTTTTCACCTAATTTATTAGCAAAAAAGCATTGTGCTCCCTTATTAGAAAAGCTTCATCATGTGCAATCGTTACAACGCAATGGCTATTCAGTTCAAGAAGGAATAAGGTTACGAAAGCGTGAAGATGCAGCTAGAGAGCGTTGGTGGCAATGTGAAAAAGGTAGTCGTAAGAAAAAAACTAAGAAAATAAAGAAACCAACGAAGCACAAAAATAGTAATTTGAGTAAGGCGTTAAATAATGTCAATGGAGTAAAAAATAAAGACGTTAACGTAGTAACACCTTTTCAAAGTAGCGAGGCAATAGTGATAAAATCAAAATATCAAGGAGATAAACAGCAAGCATGGCTTAAATACTACCAGCAGCCAGAAGGCTGTATAAAGCCTAAAAATTTATCTGTTTTTGCGGCCTGTATTGAAGATAAACAAGCGCAACGGGGGAATTTTGAGCAGCACTATAAAACTCAATAACTTGATAAAAATATAATTACCACTCATCGGGAAGCTTGTTATTGTCGTCCGAATTTAATTTCGCGGTATATTCGGGGATAGAGTAAGCGAAAAAAAACAAGTAAGCAGAACAAAGCCAAACGAGTTCAGAGCATTATAAACAAAATGATTACAGTCGTATCGGCTTTGGATTGTTGGTAACTAATCGTGACTATTAACTTTTATAGCAGTAGCTTTTTTTATTCTCGGTGTATTGAGCAACCATTTCATCAATACTTGTTTGACAATATTCACGTAAGCCACTTAGTAACATATGTTTTTTACCATGACCAACTACTTCACCTTCGCTGATCAAATCAAACTCTAACCAAGCATCGCCACGTTTTGCTTCAATAGTTAAACTGGTTTGAGCAAGCTGTAACGAAAGGCTAGTAATATCGAGTCGGTTCAGGCTTATTTTCATGCATTGATACATAACCATTGGACGAGCGGGGTTAATCATGACATTTTTTTCTGCCATTAATTTTACTAAAATATCAGGAAAAGTATCACCGGAAAAATCAACATAGGCTTTTGTTAATGCATTAATAAGTGATGGACAGTGAGTTACCTCGCCACTAGCCTCAACCGTTAAATAGGTTTTACCTTGGTTATCAACGACATCAAAAAAATTATTTATTTCGTTAGGGAAAGTTAGTGCAATATTGTCATTTACCATTCCTGAAAAATTAAAGCTCATTTCTTTATGTAACCCTGCTTTCGCAATGATCACTGAAAATAATAAATCACCAGGAACGCAAAAACGTTTCGCATCAATATTATGCAGCGGATTAAAATCATCAGCTACTTGCTTAGCAAAGTCACTCGCTTGTTGGCGAGTAAAACTAATAATTTCATTATCAATAGGACAGTATTCTTCAATAAACATAGCTTTTTTCGGTAGTTCTTTTTTAGACATGGTAATCACTTGATTTACAAAAAACGAGGCATTCTAACAGTAATTAATAAGTTTTATCGAAAAAAAAGAAGGAATAATAACTAAGCAGACCTCTGTGATTCATTTGATTGTATCAAGGTAAGTGCTAACTAATCGTTCCTTTTGGTCCTTGGTTAGCTTTTTAAGTTGATATTCTCGCTTACTTGCCGAGCTTTTATTTTCCGATTTTTCAATAAATACAAGTGTTACAGGACGTTTTGCCCTAGTATATTTAGCACCAAGCTTGGTATAATTATGTTCATGCAGACGACGCTCTATATCAGTCGTGATACCTGCATATAAGCTATTATCATTACAACGCAAGAAATATACAAACCAAGTTTGTGCTGTGCTCATGAAAATTAATTATAAAATTGATATAAACCTATGGTAAATAAAAGTGTTAGAGATATCAAATAATGTAAGTTTAGCCGATTGGGAAATAGAATTAAGTGCTATTCGTTCAATGGGCAATGGTGGGCAACGAGTAAATAAAGTTGCTACTGCTATTCACTTACGTTTTGATATTAATAGGTCATCATTACCTGCTGTTTATAAAGAACGGTTATTAGCGAGTAAAGATAGTCGTATTTCTAAAGATGGCGTGATTATTATTAAAGCTCAATCTTTCCGCACACAAGAAATGAATAAAGAAGATGCGTTTAAGCGTTTAAAGGAATTAGTTACTGGTGCGATGATAGTACAAAAAAAACGACGCCCAACTAAACCCACAAAAGGCTCTGTTCAACGAAGGTTGACGACTAAAGCCAATAAAAAAACAGTTAAACAGACACGTCAAAAAGTTAAATTTTGAAGTCTCTTACTATAAGAGCACTTTGATAAAAGTCCTGTATAAAAAATAATATAAGAGAGTAAAAATGCCCATTTCAGCAATAGGTGCAGTGGAAAAGATGACTGCAAAACTTGATAGTAATAATATTGTTCAATATAAGCTTCCTTTGGCAGCTATCGATGAGAATGGAGAGCAACAAAGTATTGCCTTGAATCCGCTTATTGGCAGAAAATTAACGTTAGTTTTTCATAGTACAATAGCTTGTAAAAATTGTGGTACAACAACTAAAAAAAGTTACTCACAAGGTTTTTGTTATCCTTGTATGACCAAGCTTGCTCAATGTGATATGTGTATTATGAAACCTGAAACTTGTCATTACCATTTAGGGACTTGTCGAGAGCCAGAGTGGGCAGAGCAGCATTGTATGGTCGATCATTATGTTTATTTATCAAATACCTCAGGTTTAAAAGTAGGTATTACACGTCATACACAAATACCAACGCGGTGGATTGATCAGGGGGCAACACAAGCATTACCTCTGTTTAAAGTGAGAACACGTTTACAGTCAGGGCTTATTGAAACGGCATTATCTGAATTAGTCAGTGATAAAACTAATTGGCGTGCTATGCTCAAAGGTAGTAATGAACCGATTGACTTGAAAGCTCAGGCTAAAGTGTTAATACCACAGATAGCTGATCGCTTGTCTGAAATCAAACTTAAATATGGTGAAGATGCTGTACAGTTATTAAATGAAGAGGTGGTAGATATTGTGTTCCCTGTTAGCCAGTACTTAACGAAAATTAGTTCTTTTAATTTTGACAAAACCTCAACGGTATCAGGGATATTATTAGGTATTAAAGGGCAGTATCTAATCTTTGAAGAAGGCGTGATCAATATGCGTAAGTTTTCATCGTATCAAATAAGTGCTGAATATTGATTTATTACTGATTTTTTGCAATATGTGTTAAATTCTAACTTAGACTTTATTTATAAAAAATAAATAAAACCATACAAATAAATTTGACTGGAAAAGCTTTTATGACAGTTACTGAATATGTTAATCAAATGGATAAAATTTTTGTTTTGTCTGATTCATTTATTCGTATCAAAGAGTTAATTGATGATGAGTCTTCAACTATAGATGATATCAGTGATGTGATTATTATTGATCCTGCATTAACAGGAACAATTTTAAAACTTGCTAACAGTGCACTTTTTAATTATCCAGGAAAAATAGATACTATATCTAAAGCGGTGTTAGTTTTAGGGATAACTGAAGTTTATAATCTCGTGATAACACATTTTACAACAAAAGCATGTCAGTCTATGAGTAACGATGCCGCTTATTTAGATAACTTTTGGGAAGAAAGTATTGATTGTGCTTTACTCATTAAATTTCTAGGATGTAGTTTAAATATTCCTAATGGCGAACGATTATTTATATTAGGTATGTTACATAATTTGGGAGAGTTGATTGTTAAGCGAATTTCCCCTGATAAAGTGCTGCAGTGCGAAAGTATTGATAGTGGTAAGTTACCATGGGATAACCAACGTGACATTTTAGGCTTTACTTATGGAGAGTGCGGGGCCGAACTGTTAAAACAGTGGCAGCTACCTTATAATATTGTTTCGCCTATTCGTAATCAAGACCAGGCAGACTTTAATCTGATTAATACTGAGACCCAATTACTTTATATTTCGAAACGAATTATGGTTCATCAAAAGTTATTGAAATTACATAACCAAAATGAAATTGTTAATGAATTAGACTTACCATCATTTGGTATCGATGATGATATGCTATGTATGGCACTTGGTTATTGTGATTTAGAACGTTTGAGTATTTTATCGGTGTTAAGCCCATCTTCAGTGACTATTTATTAAAGGTAGTTGATAGGTTATATTACCCCGACGAAGTGCATGAACTTGTTGTATGTAGGAAAATAAATCAGAGTAAAGCTAATCTTTGCCATTAAAATATAGTTTATACAAACTTTAGGCATAAAAAAAGCGAGTTATCTTTGAGATACTCGCTTTTTTTGTGACTTTAATTTAAAAAATTAAAGTGCAACAATGTTCTCAGCTTGAGGGCCTTTTTGACCATCAGTAACTGTGAATTCAACTTTTTGACCTTCAGCTAAAGTTTTGAAACCTTCGCCAACGATTGCGTTGAAGTGAGCGAAAACGTCAGGACCATTTTCTTGCTCGATGAAACCGAAACCTTTAGCTTCGTTAAACCATTTTACTGTACCAGTAGTTGTAGACATAAGGATATCCTATTTGTTTATTTATGAGTAATTGAGCCTAATCAGCATGTATTATACAAAACTGAAAAAGCGGGTTTGCTAAAAAGTGTTGCTATTACTTATAAAACAGGACGAGAAATATCTATCAAGCAGAAATTTACAGCGAAATGGTGTACAAAAATATAAAACTAACTTCAAGCGACCTTAATTATAAAGCCGTAGCGATTCTTGTCAATACTTATGTTGCAATACAGGGATAAGTATTGATCATTAATTGCCTGTTTAATGATGATTTAATGTATACAGTGTAACAAAAGTGTTAATTTTCTGTGTTTTTATATATCATTTTTGTATATGTATGGTGACTTTTATTGCTTTTTAGTTTTAAAAAAATAACAATAATCAATTAGTGTACTTTGCTCTTTTATTTGTAATGTATTGTTTTTTATATTCATTGTTGCTCTATTAACGTGCGTTGTTTTACTAGGGATAGAGAAGGTGATAGTAGATTTTATAATGGATTAATTTTCATACCTTGTAAGTATTGAAACACTACATTATAAATAGGTAGTGATTAGTATTATTTGTACTGATTCATGCGGCACATGAAAAATTCAATGCGCTATACTATAAAAAAAATATAAAAAATATAAAAAATATAAAAAATATAAAAAATATAAGAATTAGTACTCTACTTTTGAGTTTAAAAGTAAGTAACTAATTTAAAAATAATAATTTTAGAAGGAAGTATCATGTCAACAAAATTTAGAGCCACTACATTAGCTTTAGCTGTAGGTGTAGCATTAGGCACAGCACCCTCGTATGCAGCGGAAGAAGCTGAGTCAGTAAAAGAAGAAAAAGTAGAGCGTATTGCTGTTGTTGGTTCACGTGGCGCACCGCGATCTGTAAATGATTCACCCGTACCTATTGATATTATCGGTGGTGATGAATTAGCGAAAGGTGGTAATACAGATATGCTTGAATTATTGAAAGGAAGTGTTCCTTCTTTAAATGTTCATAGCAACCCTATCTCAGATGCAGCAAGTTTAGTAAAACCAGCTAACCTGCGCGGATTATCTTCAGACAGCACCTTAATTTTAGTCAATGGTAAGCGTCGTCATCGTGCTTCTGTTATCGCTTTACTTGGTGGTGGCATAAATGATGGTGCCCAGGGGCCTGATATTTCAGTTATTCCTAGCTCTGCATTAAAGCAAGTGGAAGTTTTACGTGACGGTGCTGCGGCTCAATATGGTAGTGATGCTATCGCCGGCGTAATGAACTTTGTTTTAAAGGATGACTCAGACGGTGGAAATTTAACGGTAAGAGCCGGCTCTTATTATGAAGGTGATGGTGATACGCTTGAAGTATCAGGTAACATTGGTATGGAGCTGACCAAAGATGGCTTCATTAATGCTAGTTTCCAATATAAAAATTCTGATGCTACAAGCCGAAGTGTGCAGCGTACAGATGCTGCTGCTTTTGATGCTGTTGGTGTTGAAGGTATAGAAGATCCTGCTCAGATTTGGGGATCGCCGAAAATTGAAGATGACTACACTATTTTTATCAATTCAGGTTTAGATTTAGGTGATAATAAAGAAGCTTACATGTTTGGTAACTTCTCTGAGCGTGATGTACGTGGCGGTTTTTACTATCGTAATCCTCATACTCGCGGTGGCGTCTATAGTAATGGCGACACTGATGAGGACGGAAATCCAAATTTATTAATTGCTGACTTGGATGGTATCGGTGTTGGTGGAAGCTGTAGCCCTGTCAACATAACGACAGATAATGTATTAACTCAAGATGACTACATTAATAATGTAGTCAATGATGATAACTGTTTTAGTTTCAATGAAATGCTGCCGGGTGGTTTCACTCCAAACTTTGGCGGTAACATTGTTGACACCTCATTAACTATGGGGACACGTGGTGAATTAGACAATGGCGTTATGTATGATGTGAGTGGCTCTGTTGGTATGAATGAGTCCAGCTATGTCATTTATGATACGTTAAATGCTTCTTTGGGTCCTGAAACGGGGAGAGATTTTAGTCCGGGTAAGCATAGGCAATTAGAAAAAACATTTAATCTTGATTTTAATAAAGAGCTAGAACTTGATTCCATCAACTATTTAATGGTTGCGGCTGGGTATGAGTGGCATGCGGAATCTTTTGAAGTAACCGCTGGAGACGTAGATTCATATATTGCAGGGCCATATACAGATCAAGGCTTCGGTATTGGTTCTAATGGTTTTCCTGGTTTTAAGCCGGAGTCTGCAGGTGTTTTTTCACGTCAAAACTATGCATTTTATGTTGATGTTGAAGCAGAAATCACAGAAGATTTATTGTTAGGTGCAGCACTTCGTTATGAGGATTATAGTAGTTTTGGTGATGATACAAATTATAAGATCACCGCTCAATATAACGTAACTGAAGATTTTTCATTACGTGGCTCAATAAGTACGGGCTTCCGTGCCCCAACGGTTGGCCAAGCAAACTATTCAAATGTACAAACATCGTTAGATGGCGGGGTATTATCGGATTCTGCATTACTACCTGCTACTAACCCTGTTGCACAACAATTAGGTGCTACTGAGTTAACACCAGAAGAATCTGAAAGTTATACTTTAGGTGCTGTTTGGAATATTGGAGAGGTATTTATTACACTTGACTATTACAACATTCAAGTTGAAGATCGTATATCTCAGTCGGATAAATATAGTCTAACGGAAGATGATAAAGCAGCATTAAAATTAGCGGGTGTAGCAAATGTAGATTCAATTCAACAAGTAAGTTTCTTTACTAATGATTTTGATACTACTACGCAAGGTATTGATTTAATAGCAAACTACTCGACAGCATTATTTGAGGGTGATTCAGTGTTTAGTTTCGCCTATAACTATAATGAAACGGAAGTTGATAGTTATAGCGAAGTTACCGGAGACTTTAAAGTATCTCGTTTAGAAAATGATTTACCTAACCATAGAGCTACATTGACCTGGTCACAAAGCTATGATGACTTTAGCTTCTTTGTACGTGGTAATTACTACGGTGAATATCAAGGTGTTCATGTAGATTACGATGCGACAATTGGTGATGGTGATGCGGCTTTATTATTTGATGCTGAAGCAAGCTATTTTATAAATGACGCGTTTACTGTTTCTGTTGGTGCGCAAAACATCTTTGATGAACAAGCAACTAAAATCAACCGTCAAGATGGTGGTGATGATAGAGCATGGGGTGGTGTTTATTATGAAACATCTCCTTTTGGATTCAATGGTGGTTACTATTATGTAAAAGCGACATATAACTTCTAATGTCTTTACATTAAATGTTATCTGCCAAAGCCCCAGCAATTGCTGGGGTTTTTATTAGCCTTAAGTTAATAAAGAGAATAAAGCACAAACTATGAGTTTAATTGTTCAAGCTAATTTGCTATTGAAACAGAATAAAATCAAACAAGCTGAGTCCTTATATCGGCAGTTACTAACACAAAACCCTAATAATATTGATGCATTATGGGGATTGGGTAAAGTTGCCTTAGCGCTCGATAGTTATCAGCCTAGTTATGATATTTTCAAACGATGTGTGCAGTTAGTGGCTAATGCCTCACCTTTGTGGCTATCATTAGCTCAATCTTGTCAAAAACTGCAGCGTTTTGAAGAGGCGGAACAAGCATTATTAACAGCTTATGAGATTAAAAAAGATAGTATAACGACGTTATTATCCTTAGCTATTTTTTATTGTCAGTCGAATCAGTTGGTTAAAGCGAAAAAATATCTCGATGTACTCTTTTCTATAGCACCTAATAATATTCGAGCATTTTGTTTAAAAGTTCGAATAAATGTACAAGTTATACTTGATGACCATGCACAAAATTTTTTAGATAAATTGGCAGATAAAACCAATGATTTAACCCAGAAAGAGCAGGTGTTACTTCATTATGCCTTTGCACAGTTATATCAACAATCGTCTAATTATAAACAAGCGTTTTACCATTTTACTCAAGCCAATAAATTACAAGCGTTACAAGTATCATTCTCGGTTGACGATATGGAAAACTACTTCTCGCAATTAATGAAGGTTTTTTCATCTACTTTTATAAATAAAATAAAACAAGAACAAGCGGTGAATTTATCACAAATAAAGAAACCTCTATTAACGCCAATTTTTATTGTTGGTCAGCCACGTTCAGGATCTACTCTGTTAGAGCAAATGTTAATTAGTCATACTGATATTAACTCTGCCGGTGAATTACCTTTTTTAGCTGGAGATATTGCTCAGGGAGTTTGGCAACTAACTAAACAAGAGTTTCCTCATGGGTGTGCACGTTTAACTGTGAAGCAGCGTGAGTCATTAGCTCACCATTATTTAACTAATATGCAAGCCTTGGCACCCAAAGCTAAATTTATTATTGATAAAATGCCTGCAAACTATCAATCTATCGGGTTGATTAAAATGCTTTTTCCATATGCGAAAGTTATTCATATTTCTCGTGCAGTGAAAGATGTTAGTTGGTCCATATTCACTAATCATTTTGATGCACCCGAGCCTTATTTCTGTTCATTGTCTGAAATAGTTCTGTACCATAAAAACTATCAGCAAGTGATGTCTCATTGGCAGCAGGTGTTGCCAGAGTTTATTTATAATATAAGTTATGAAAGTCTTGTCGCATCTCCTAAAGAATCGCTGACCAAGCTTTTGGGCTTTTGCTCATTAAGTTATCAAGAGGAGTGCTTAAGCTTTGAACACAAATCGCGTCATATTGATACGCTGAGTGATATACAATTACGTAATGGTTTAAAGAATAATATAGCTAAGGCGTGGTTACCTTACCAAAAATACCTTCCTGCTTGTTTTAATGAATTGTGTTAATTTCTGAGTGCCATTGGCGAAGAAGATGAGCATTGATATGTTAGTTGAGCACGTTTGTGCAGCATTTTAAAATAAAAAAGCCTGCATTATTTCCACAATGCAGGCTTTTTACTAATAAGCTTTGTTTATAATTTAAATTCTTGTACTGATTGTTGTAATTCTTCCGAAAGACGTGCAACTTCACTACTTGAGGCGGCTGTTTGTTGTGAGCCTGCAGTCGTTTGTTCAGCAATAGCAACGATTGACTCAAGGTTTTCACTGATTTCATGTGCAACAACATTTTGCTCTTCTGCAGCTGTCGCTATTTGTGAACTACGATCATAAGCCTCATGTACCGCATGCGTAATTGTTTCTAGTGCTCGATCCGCTTCTTTAGATTGCGTTACACAATCACTCGCTTTAGCTTTACCTGTATCCATAACAGATACTGCTTTTTCTGCACCTGACTGCAAAGATTCAATCATAGTGTGAATTTCTGCAGTAGACTCTTGTGTTCTACTCGCAAGCGTTCTAACTTCATCAGCAACAACAGCAAAGCCTCGACCATGCTCACCGGCACGTGCAGCTTCAATAGCCGCATTTAAAGCAAGTAAGTTAGTTTGGTCGGCAATGGCACGAATTACATCTAATATACCGCCAATAGAAGCGCTATCTTGTTGTAATTGGTTAATTACATGCGCAGCAGAGTCAACTTCTGTCGCCAGTTGTTCAATGGTTTCACGATTACGACCAGAAATTGTTTTGACTCGCTCTGCTTCATCATCGGCATGCTTAATTTCGTTAAGGGCATCATTAGCGCTAGATAAAACACTTTTAGCGGTGCTGCTCATTTCTGTGGTTGCTGTTGCGGCTTGTTCTACTTGGTTACGTTGCTCTTCTATTGCAACGGTACTTTCTGCTGTTACTGTTGATGTTTCTTCAGCTGCGGCAGCAAGTTGTGCTGAGCGGTTTACAATACCTTCGATAAGACTACGTAAACTATCAATAAGTACATTACAGTTTTTTGCTAAGAGCGCAAATTCGTCTTTACCTGTTTCATCTAGTTTTCGTGAAAGATCACCAGAAGATACTATATTTAGCATGTCATTTACACGACTTAGTGGGCGAGTAATACTTAGTAAGGTAAAACGTGCGATAACAAAAGCAATGATTATTGACACTATTGCAATAATAATAGTTTGTTTATTACCACTCTCTACCGAGCTTTTAACTAATTTCCCTGAGGCTAGGGTTGCTTGATTTGCTAGTTCTACTTGCGTATCTAAAATCTTATTTGCGTGAATCGTGTCTTGCTCTAAAGCTGCTAACATGGCTTTGGCTTCGTGATTTGCAGTTAACTGAGATTTTTTATGAAATATAGTGCCTGCATCGGAGGAGAGTAATTCTTCTAGCTCACTAAAAGCATCTGATAACTCTTCTGCAATACTCTCCATATTGTTCATTGTTAACTCAGCTATAATTTCGTTTACTGAAGATTGAGCCCCTTCTAAACTAAACGAAATTTCACTTTCTATTAGGTCAGCAGTACTGTCTGAATTAATATCTCGATACTCTAAAGATGAAGATACAATAGCATTGAATTGATTTTCTAATTGTTCGCTTAAACTAATAGCGCGTTGTAATTTAGTTTCAGCTAACCGATGGTCAGCTAAGTCAAGTAATAATGTGACAGCATCATCAGCTTTGTCTTCTAAGTCACTGACTTTTTCTTTTAATAACATGCTTTGTTCAATAGAAATTTTACGATTGCTGAAAACTGAAAGAGCATTTTTTTCAAGACTGCTAAATACCTGGGATACTTGATTTAAATTTCCCATTAACTCATTTTCATTTTGCACTAATGCTTCTAATTGTTTAAATTCTGGCATGAATTGCGCATTTATCGCTCTATAGCGATTTAAGTTCTCTGCTAATAAATCAAGATCTGTTTGATAAAAACCTCTTAGTGTAGAGCTTTCCATTTTTTCTAATGCTAAAGCAAGTTTATTACTTCCTTTTAAGGTAGGAATAGCTAATTGGTTTTGTTGTTGAGTAGAGTCGCTAATCGTATTCAAGTTAAGTAAGGAAATTACGCTGGTTAAAATCAGTAGAATTGAAATGATGGTAAAACCACCAATTATTTTCATTGCTACAGTTAAATTCATATATACCACCAATTAGTTTGAATAAAATCATTAGTTAAAGATTAGGAAGCTCTCTATCTAACAATGATTATGTTGTATTATTTCACTTCATTATTTTGAGTTAATGTTAAATTAGTACGGCTTCGGCATAAACTTTTAAGCAGAGCATTTTGTTTATAGAGACCGTAATTCTTGCTCATTTTTAAAAGGCATATTGATAATAAGCATCATCAATTAATTCAGTATATCAAGGTATTAAACTTTTTCACCCCTAAAATGAGTTTTATTTAGCTGATTTTAGGTGAGATTGCTCTATAAAGGTTTTTTTATCGTGCCAACGTAGCATTGTTAAATGTTTTCCCCAAACACAACCCGTATCTAATGCATAAACATTAGGTACTGAGCAGTTGCCCATAAGTGCAGCCCAATGGCCAAAAACCCAAGTGCTTTTTTTTATTGTTGGTGATATTTCGTACCAAGGTAATAAAGTTTCTTGTTTTTTTTCAGTCGAGTCAAGTTTTGAAGTGAGTGTTGCGGGTGCCGATTTATTATAAAATTCTAATCGCTTATCGGGATAGCAGTACCGCATTCGGGTAAATGAATTTATAGTATAGCGAAATTTTTCTTCTGCTGTTTTTGCCTGTTGCCAATCATCAGGCTGCTCACCATACATAGCAGACAGCCAGTAATTTCTTGTGACAGCACTAAGTTTCATTTGAGCGAAATTTGCTTGTGTTATTGCTTGCTGTAAGCTCCACTGAGGAGAAATCCCAGCGTGGCTCATATAAGCATTATCATTACCAATTTGTTGTAGCAGTGGTTGTTGGGCTAGCCAGTTCATTAAATCATCAACATCATCAGCAGCGAGTAATGAAGTAAGTTTATCTTGTTCTTTTACTTTCTTAATACCAGCATATACGGCAAGCAGGTGTAGATCATGGTTACCCAGTACTACTTTTGCAGAATGTTTAAGTGACTTGACAAAACGAAGGGTTGCTAAAGAATCTGGGCCTCTAGCAACAAGGTCACCCGCTAAATAGAGTTGGTCAACTTCTTGATTAAAAGCAACTTTCTTTAATAGTGCCTTAAGTTCACTATAACATCCTTGAATGTCGCCAACTAAGTAAATTGCCATTTAACGGTTCTCTTTAATAATTAAACTTGTTGATTCTCTCTATTTATTGCACGCCTAGACTGTTTTTTATTAGTTTTTTCAATCTCTTTCTCGGGAGGATTGTCCACAATGAAGTTAGCAAGCATAATAAAGTCATCTAGTGTTAAATTCTCAGGACGAAGATTAGCGTCAATATTAAGGCTATCTAACTGTTCAACGCTAATTAATTTTTTAAAGCCGTTACGTATGGTTTTTCTACGCTGGTTAAAGGCTGCTAAACATACAGTGTTAAGTGCCGTGATGTCTTTAACAGGATTTTTTATGGTTTTGTGTGGTATTAAACGCACAATAGCAGAGTCCACTTTAGGTGCAGGCTTAAAAGCCTCAGGACCTATTTCCATCACAGGAATAACTTGGCATTGATATTGTGTCATAATTGATAAACGGCCATACGCCTTACTATGAGGCTCTGCCGCCATACGCTCGACCACTTCTTTTTGTAGCATGAAGTGCATATCTTTAACCTTATCTTTAAAGGTTAAAAGATGAAAGATTAATGGCGTAGAGATATTGTAGGGCAGGTTACCAAAAATCCGTAATGGGTTTTCTATTCCACTTTTACTTTGTGCTAACTGTGCAAAATCAAAATTTAATGCATCAGTTTCATATATGGTTAAATGCGGTGCTAAGAAAGGATGATGGCGTAATCGATGCGCAAGATCTCTATCTAATTCTACTACAGATAATTTTTTGGCTCGCTCAACTACAGGCTCTGTTAGTGCGCCAAGCCCTGGACCAATTTCAATTAAATTCTCACCCGGCTCAGGGTTAATTGCATCAATTATGTCGCTGATTACGGCGTCGTTATGAAGAAAATTTTGACCAAAGCGCTTTTTAGCTTGATGACCTAAGTGGGTTTTACTGTTCATAAATATTCTCTAGTTGTCAGGCTATCCAGCACGGCTTGCTACTTCGACTAAATGAATAGCCGTTTTCATTGCTTCCATCATACTACCGGCATCAGCATCGCCTATACCTGCAAGCTCAAGTGCGGTACCGTGATCAACAGAAGTACGAATAAAAGGTAAACCTAACGTTATATTCACCGATGAGCCAAAACCTTTGTACTTTAATACAGGTAAGCCTTGATCATGGTACATGGTTAAAATGGCATCAGCATCATTTAGGTATTTTTCATGGAAAATAGTATCAGCGGGTAAAGGCCCAATAATATTCATACCTTCCTCTCTAAGCTCAGCAAAAGCAGGCTCCATTACGTCAATTTCTTCACGCCCTAAATGTCCGTCTTCACCTGCATGAGGGTTTATACCACAGGCATAGATTTTTGGTGATGCGATACCAAATTTACTTTTTAAATCTTGATGAAGAATACGAGTTACTTTCTGCAAACGTTCAAATGTGATTGCTTTAGATACATAGGCCAAAGGAATATGTGTTGTTACTAAAGCGACACGTAGACCCTCAGTTGCCAGCATCATTACCACGTCAGTACAATTAGCTTGGTTGGCAAAGTACTCTGTGTGGCCACTAAAAGGTACGCCAGCTTTATTAATCAAGCCTTTGTGGACAGGGCCGGTAACAATAGCATCAAATTCACCTGATATGTTTTTCTCGCTTGCTATCCTTAAAGTCTCGACAACATAAGCACCATTTTCTGTATCAAGAGTACCTGCAATTGCAGGAGCTCCTAAGGGGATATCTACAATAGTTAAGGTACTTTTAGCTTGAGGTGCTGCTTTTGCGTTAGCATCATAATCAATCAGTGTAATAGGTAAATTAAGCTGTTTAGCACGTTGTTCCATTAATGCTTTCGACGCAATAACAACAACTTGTGTAGGCCAAGGTTGCTGAGCAATTTTAAGCACTAAATCAGGACCAATACCAGCAGGTTCACCGGGTGTAATAGCAATGCGTTTAGTCATGCTTATTTATCCTGTTCAAAAATTTCAATGTAAGCTTCATCGCGAGTTTCTTTCATCCAACGCGCTTCTTCAAGGGCAAATTTACGACTATGAAGAATTTGATAGGCTCGGTTTTGATTCATTTGTGAAGTAGCATCAACCATACGACGATCATTTAATTGAATAATATGCCAACCAAATGAAGAGCGAAATGGTTTGTGGTATTCACCAGGTTGCATAGTAGCGAGTGCTTCTTTAAATGCAGGGTCATAGCTTTTTGGATCAGCCCAACCTAGATCACCGCCACGAACTGAGGTTGGCCCCTCAGAAAATTCTTTAGCTGCTTCAGCAAAGGTTTGTTCACCCGCTTTAATTTTATCTAGTATTGCTTGAAGTTGTGCTTCTGCTTTTTCTTCACTTAAAATAATAGATGGTTTTATTAATATATGGCTAGCTTTAACTTCTTCAACTTCTACTATTTGACGACCACGAATATCAAGTATTTTAACAATACTAAAACCTAAACCTGTACGAATAGGGCCCACAACTGTGCCTTTATCTTTTCCTGCGATTAATTCAGAAAAAAGTGTTGGCATTTCATTAATGTTTTTCCAACCTAAATCACCACCGGCGAGGGCATTAGCACCACCTGATGAAGCAATAGCAATTTTTTTGAAATCAGAGCCATTGTTTAGTAATTCAATTACTTTATCGGCACGTTCTTTATTTGAATTCAACTCTGCCTGAGTTGGATCAGAAGGGAATTCTATTAATATATGTCCAAGATTATATTCAACATCATTGGTGGTTTGCTCTTTCATTAATTCTAATAAGTTAGCAACTTCTTGCGGAGCTATATGAATACGACGTTGCACACTATTACGACGGACTTCACCAGAAATTAATTCAGTACGAACGCTTTCACGATATTTTTCATAGTCAGTACCATCATTAATAAGCGATTGACGAAATTGAGATAAGGTAAGTTTATTTTCCATCGCCATATTTGTGATTGTTTGATCTAATTGAGCATCACTGACTTGTACGCCCATACGTTCACCAATTTGTAAGGTTAAGCTATCATTGATTAGCTTATCCATCACTTGTGTGCGTAACGCATTGTTTGATGGGAGTGCTTGATTATTTTTTATTGCTTGCTGTTTAATATTCTCTAATAAACTTTGTACTTCAGATTCAAGTACAACACTACTGTTAACAATAGCAGCAACTTTGTCTAGTTGTTTTTCTTCGGCTTGTGCTATTGGTAAACTAGAATGAAGAACAGTGGTTAATATTAACGTTTTAAGTAAAAAAGTAGCTAAATTTTTCATGAATTATTACATCTTGGTTATGGTGCATTATAAATTGTAATTATGTTTAGTTTTGTAAATAGTAAGGACGTTTATAGCCAAAAATACTTGAATTAAACATATCTTGTGTGCCAATGGTATCTTGCTTACCATCTAGCCCTTTTATGATGAACTGTAGCTCTAAACCACTATTAAATTCATCTCGATTTTCATTAGAAAATCCATCGTTTAAGTTTGAGTTTATATGCCTATGGTACGCTATACGTACAGCCCAGCAACAACTTTCATATTGTATGCCTGTATAGCTTTCTATACTACGCTGCTCTTTTAAATCTTGTGTAACACGTCCGACAAAAGCCCAATCTCGATTAATTGCAACGTTTGCCAGTAATGACATTTGCTCTAAACTACTACCTGAGACATTACGAGTGTACCTATGGTTCAATTGAACTGAATTATATTTATCAATTTGATAATTTACAGCCGCTTGACTCTTATTCGTGAAGTTATCAATCGTATTGTATTGTATATCACTACTCATTTGCCACTTATGATTTAATCGATAAAATAAATTTGCAGCAACAGAAGATTGTTGCACACTTGGATCATTATCGCTATTAACGAGTATCTCATCGAAAGAATCACTCGTATTAATAGAGCTCAGATAGTCTAAAGAGTTAAGAGAATTAATAAAGTTAGCAGAGTTTTTACTTGATAAATATTGAATGCGACCAAGACTTAAACGAAAGACTTCTAAGTTTGACTCATTCAGAATTCGTGTAGTAATACCCCAAGTATATTGGTTCGCACTAGCGACTCGATCTAAACCACTATAACTTCTATCTCGGAACAAGCCATTAAAGTCGTCTTGTAAATTCGAGGTATCATATAACCCAATATCTGATTGATCTTTTTCTGGAATATACAAATACTGGATTTGAGGCTCTATTGTTTGAGTATAACTGCTGTTAAACAGTGATAATGTTCTATCAAAGTTCACACCGCCGTGGAAGCGTATTTTCGGCAATGTTCGGCTAACTGTTTCGCTTAACTCACTTCCCGCTTGAATATTATCTTGCTGGTAATAAGTATGCATTAACTTAAATTCTGAATTTAGGAACCAAGCAGGTGTCGAGTAAGGAAAACTAACTCCGGCTTCAACATGATAGCGGTTTGCGTTTACTTGGTCATTGGTATCACTTTCAAAACTGGTTAACTCTGAGTATAACTCTAGTTGGCCAGATAAGCCTTGTTCAGAAAATAAAGTAAAGGGGTCTTGGGCTGAAATTTCAATATGTGGTAACGTTTTATAACTTGCTTGGTGATTACCTAATACTTCAAAATCTTGTAATTTCATTGTGGTTTGCCATTGCTCACCAAAATAAGATAATTCACCTATTTGATATAAGTAGGCATCATTTGAATTGTATTGATTAGAGCCAATATCAATTAAATAATTTTCATCACTGATAGTGGTATAATCTACGTAAGCACGGAAATTATTAGAAAATGTTCCCACATGTTGGAATCTGGCAAGGTAGCGGGCAGAATTATCTGATTTAAGCTCGTTATCTCGGTGAAGATATTCTATATCAATATTGCCACTTTGCAGCCCTGATAAATAACGGAACTCTGTTTTTAATTGCGTACCACGCTTTGACATATAGCGAGGGGTAATAGTGGCATCCATATTAGGAGCAATATTCCAATAATATGGAGTTTCAATCTCTATTCCAGAGTTAGTTGTACTGCCAATTCTCGGGTATAAAAGGCCACTTTTTCGCTGGTCAGATACTGGAAATGTGAAATAAGGTAAGTATAAAACGGGTGTATCAAACAGTCTTACTTGCGCATGATAAGCTTGACCTTCATTACCATCAGCAGATATTTTTATTTCTGAGGCTTTTATTTGCCAAGCAGGGCTATCCCCTATACAGGTTGTATAAGTTGAGCCAGCTAAACTTAGCCCTTCTTTTGAGCTTATTTGTAATTCGTTAGCACTACCATGACCAGGATTACCATAAAGTTGATACGCAGCATCAAGCATTGTACTTTTTTGTTCTTTCTTGCTGGCATAAAGTTCACTTGCATGAATATCGATATTTTGATTTTGGTAGTGTATGTTGCCGGTGGCATTAAATGTCATTAATAAACGATCAAAGTTAAGTTGATCTGCTTGTATCATTTGATTCTTATCAACAAGCGTAACGCCACCGCTGAAATTGGCAATTTGATCTTTCTCAATACTGGCATAGCTAGATGTAATATTAATACTATCGTCAGTTATCTTTGGTCCATTGGTAACCATAGGAATATAAATTGGAATAGGACACTGGAGCTGAAATAACTCATCTGTTTCGGAATCTACTTCACTATTTTTTTCAATAGTTGTTTCAGCTAACGTAGACATAGAAAATGTCATAGAAACAGAAGCAATAAAAATAAGGGATAATTGGAGAAAATGCATTTATTTGTAAATGTTATCTTAAATATGCGCAATGAAACGTATATGATATAGGAAATATACGTTTCTAGCTACGAGAAGCAAGCAAATAGCACATAAAGTGTAGGAGAATGATTAAAAAATGCGTATTTGGGGCAAAGTTTTAGGGTTTTTGTTTGGCTTTATGTTAAGTAAAAACTTATTTGGTGCGTTATTAGGTGTCTGGCTAGGGCATATGTTTGACCGTGGACGCGGATTTGATTTTGATGGTGTTACAGGTGGAAAAGAAGATGACGTTGCTCGGCAAGCTGCTTTTTTTTACACAACATTTTCGGTTATGGGGCATGTTGCGAAGGCAAAAGGTAAGGTAACCAATCATGAAATAGCTTTTGCAAGTGCTTACATGGATAAACTTAATTTAACCAGTGAGTTACGTCAACAAGCACAAGATGCGTTTCGAGAAGGGAAAACCACAGGGTTTCCATTAGAAGATCGCCTAAGAAAGTTTAAGCGTATTTGTGGTAATCGTCATGATTTACGCTTGATGTTTTTAGAGATCCAAATTCAAGTCGCTTTCTCTGATGGTGATTTAGACGCCAAAGAACGTGAAGTTTTACATACTACCGCTAAATTTTTAGGTTACTCAGCTCGTCAATTAGATAATTTACTTGAGATGATTATCGCCAGTGCCGCTTTTAATCAGCAATCAGGGCAAAGTTATCAGCAATTTAATGGTGAAAATGCACCAACTAGCGCAGGACAGTTAGATAATGCTTATAAAATTTTAGGAGTAAGTAAAGACGATTCCAAAGGTGATATTAAAAAAGCTTATCGTAAGCTTATGTCTCAACATCACCCAGATAAGTTAATTGCTAAAGGATTGCCACCTGCAATGATGGAGGCAGCAAAAGAGAAGACGCAAGATATTCAAGCTGCGTACGATTTGATTTCAAAGCAGGCATAGTGAATTACTTATAGAACGCTTAGTCATCTGAACTCGATTTAAGCTATTTATGCAGCGGTCAGCTGTTTCTTGAGCAAATAAAGAAGTGCTCTCTGTTGGTCGTTTGAAGGAGAGTATTCTTTAGTTAACCCTACCATCCAATGGATCTTAACCAACTATTCACTTGAGTAAGTAGCTCTGTTTCAGGGTAATATCCCATGGCACTATTGTTTAATTGGCGCTGACGATAGTAGGCTTTCATCTCTTGCTTAGACAATAACAAACGTTCTTTAGCTTTATATAGCGCAATGTGATTATCTTTTTTTAGGTATAAGTCTAGAACAGGGTATTCACTAGCCGCTAACCTTTTTGCAAAACGAGTGTTAGCCTCATCAATTAATGGCTGGTTTGTTAACATATAACTACTTAATAATATAAGTGCGTTAGGTGCTTGGCTTATACTGGGCTGCCCATTTTTTTGACTCAACAGATCTACCAGTAGTGCACCATTATTACCTTGAGCTATAATCATGAGAATGCCAGGGTAATTTTTTGCTTTGTCGAGCACAGCATTGAGCATTATGGCGAGTTTTATTTTATAGTCATCAATAATGCGTTGATTTTCTTCTTGTTGAGTATCAATTCTTATCGCGCTAGAAGGATAGCTTTTGGGTTTGTCCATTGGCTGAATACTAATGGTAGTCCAGCCATGTTGAGGTAATTGGTTTCGTAAAAAATTGATAGCTTTGGGGTTAGTCGCACCTTGCTGCCAATCAGGTAATAAAATTGCAACACCTTTATCATTTACAGTGGTGTTTTCAGTTATTAAAGTAATGTAATCGTCAGCACCAGCTAATAATGGCTTTACATTTTTGTTAGGTAAATAGTGTGTTAGATCGTCTTTGTATTGTTGTGCAATAGAAATTGGTGGTGGTATGGGAATAATTTCAGGCGCTGGCGCCTGAGTATCTTTTGCTGCAGTGGCATCTGCATTTGCTTCTTTCGCTGCTATATCCTCTGACATTTGTTTGGCATTATCATTTGTTGCAGTTGCAGCGTCTTGCTGTGCGACAGCATTAATATTTAACCAGGGTAGTAATAAAAAAAATATAATTAGCTTGGGTAACGTTAATGATGCTCGCACAGTGTTCCTTAATTTTAAGCCGTATCGAATAATGATTGAAATATTAGTTTAAAAGTTAGTTTACCTAATGATCAATAAATATATATCGGCCTATAAGTTAAAAGTATTAACTCAATGTATTAAGTAAATGGACAAGGGGCAACAAAATTGAGTAATTCTCCTGTTACAGGATGCGCTAAGCTTAAGTTTCTTGCATGTAATGTTAACCGTGAACTCGCGGCTAAAGCTTGCTTATGCGCATACAATCTATCACCTAAAATAGGGTGCCCTAACGCTAGCATATGCACTCTTAATTGATGAGAACGCCCTGTAACAGGCGTTAATTCAACTAAACTACTTTCTTCACCAGAACTTAAGTCGTTGTAGCTTAGTACTTGATAGTGCGTTAATGATTGTTTGCCATTTTCATGATCCACTTTTTGCTTTGGCCTATTTGGCCAATCACATATTAATGGTAAATCTACACTACCTGCTTGATCTTTTACCTGACCATAGACACGAGCAATATAGCTTTTTTTAGTTTTTCGTTGTTCAAACTGTCGACTAATAGAAACATGGGCAGGTTTATTTAGCGCCATAATCATAATACCAGAAGTTGCCATATCTAAACGGTGCACCACAGTTGCTGTGGGTAGTACGCGTTGCACTCTATTTTGTAAGCAATCTTGATGTTCAGGTAAGCGCCCTGGAACACTTAATAGTCCGCTACTTTTATTTAGTACAACAATGTCCTCATCCTGAAAAATAATATCAAGATAAGGTGTCATTGGTGGTGTATAAATAAAGTCTGGATTAGCAGCCATTAATGGGTCACTACTATCATACGTACGGCTTCAAAAGTGAGCTGGGCTTTATCAATATAATGCGTTAATTGACTTTGTTGGTGAGCAATAAAGTCAATTTCGGCTTGTCGAACACTTGGGTTAACCGCTTTTAATGCCGTTAATCTTTGCTGCTCTTGTTCAAGCTTAGTTTGCATATTTTCTAATGCCTTTGTTTGAATAGCTTTAATTTGTTGCTTACCATGACTTTCAGCTTTAGTGACTAGCGGTCCAATTTGAGATTTTAACGCTTTAATTAATTGTAAAGCTATTTGTTTTTTAACTGGTGCTAATTGGTTATCTAAAACAGATTCACTTACTTTATCAGCAAGATTATTACCTGTTTTATCGACTAAAATTCGAATCGGTGTGGTTGGTAAATAACGGCCTAATTGTAAGTGCGCTGGTGCCGTTGCTTCGACAGTGAATAAACATTCTAAAAAGAAAGTACCTACAGGTAAGGCTTCATTTTTTAATAGCCCTATACTTGCATTACCAATTTCGTCGCTAAGTACTAAATCTAGTACACCTCTAACCATTGGATGATCCCAAGTTAGTAATTGGTAGTTTTCGTTAATTAAGGCGGTATTACGATCAAAAGTAACAGTCGTTCCGTCTTCTGGTAAGCATGGAAAATTACTATTAAGCATGTGTTCGCTTTGATTTAATGCGATTGAATTGTCTGCTTTATCATCTTGCTGCACACCAAACACGTCTAACGCTTGAAACATAAATTGCGGTAAATGAATTTGTTTGTCATTCTTCTCTATTTTTTCAACTAACTCATAAGCACGGCCTTGGCCTGATGAGTTTAATTCGAGTAACTTATCACGGCCAGACTCTAATTCTGCTTTTAACTGGCAGTGCTTTTTCCAACTATCACTAACGAGTAGCTCGGCTTGACTAGAAACTTGTTGGTCACTTAATGCTAAAGCCAATAACTGTTCACCATATGTTTCATAAACTACGCGGCCAGTAATACAGGTATGTTCAAAGGCTTGCATTCCTTGCTGATACCAGTCAAGTAATAAGTGTTGTGCCGAGTCTTGAAAATAAGGAATATGCAAACGAATAATTTCGGTTTGCCCTATGCGGTCAAGGCGACCAATACGTTGTTCTAATAAGTCAGGATTACTTGGTAAATCAAATAATACTAAGTGATGCGCAAATTGAAAATTGCGTCCTTCGCTGCCTATTTCTGAGCAAAGCAATAATTGTGCACTGTCTTCATCTTGGGCAAAATATGCGGCAGCTTTGTCGCGTTCAAATATCGATAGACCTTCATGAAATACTGCTGAGCGAATACCTTCTTTAATACGAAGAGCGGCTTCTAGGTCAATCGCTGTTTGTGCATGTGCACAAATCACTAATACCTTTTCTTTTTTTAATGATTGTAGTAAATCAATTAAATAATCAACACGTGGATCAAAGTCGGTCCATACTTCGTTTTGATGATCTAAGCTGTATAGCATTTCAGGTGTGAAAACGAACTTAGCTTGTTTTGAGTTAGCCAATGTTTCAGGGCAACCGCTTAGCATAAATTCATTCAATGACTCTTGATATTGCTCAGGCATAATTAACGGTGCTGGGTGTGCTTCACGCGCAGGGAAACCTTTAATTGTATTACGCGAGTTTCTAAATAAAATACGACCGGTGCCGTGCCTATCAAGTAATTGAGATAGTAATTGCTTACGAACTTTTTGTTGGACATCAGCATTGCTATCATTTAGCTGCGTTAGCTGTTGACTAATATTTGATTCTTTTAGTAATGCTGATAAGGTCTTTTCTTGATCAGACGAAAGTTTTTCGCCTTCAACTAAAGCATTGGCTGCGTCTGCTATTTCGCTATAACGAGACTCTTCTTCTATAAACTTGTCGTAATCAAAAAACCTATCAGGATCAAGTAACCGTAAGCGAGCAAAATGACTTTCATGGCCTAATTGATCGGGGGTTGCGGTAAGTAATAATACACCTGGAATTACTCGTGCTAATTGTTCAATGCATTGATATTCAATACTTGGATTTTCTTTGTGATAATTTAAATGATGGGCTTCATCTACCACCATTAAATCCCAGTCTTCACTAATTAGTTCTTCGTACCATTTAGGATTTTTAGTAACAAAACCTAAGTTAACTAGCACTAATTGTTCACTGCTAAATGGGTTTACATTATCTTCACCAGCGACTTCATCACAACGGTCTTCATCAAAAATACTGAAGCTTAAATTGAAGCGACGTAGCATTTCTACTAACCATTGATGCATTAGTGACTCAGGGACTATGATCAAAATACGTTTTGCGCGCCCACTAACAAGCTGTTGATGTATTATCAAACCTGCTTCGATGGTTTTACCTAAACCTACTTCATCGGCAAGTAAAACACGAGGAGCAAAGCGATTACCCACTTCGTCAGCAATATAAAGTTGATGAGGAATAAGGCTAACGCGGGCACCAGTTAGGCCCATTAATTCAGATTGTTGTTGCTCATACTGATGGCGTAAACAGTCTTTACGCAAGCGAAACCAGTCGAGTCTATCAACTTGGCTGTTAAGTAAGCGATCGTGCGGTTTATTAAATTTTATAAAGTGATCTATCATCACTTCTTTTAACGAAATTTCTTCGTTTAGATCATTACCTTGTTTTATGCCGTGGTAAGTAATAATACCGTGTTCTTCAGAGCTTGATGTTACTTTTAATGTCCAGCCTTCGTGGCTTGGAATTATGTCACCCTGATTAAAAATAACACGTGTTAAAGGAGCATTCGCTTTGGCATATTGACGTGATTCACCAGTGGCAGTAAAGACGATTGTAACGAACCTGTGCTCTATATTTGTAACTGTCCCTAACCCTTGATCTGACTCACTGTCACTTATCCAACGCTGACCTACCTGAAATGGCATAAAAAAGAACTCCAAAAACTATAAATTTAACAAAAATTACGATGCTGCATGAACAGCATTAAAAAAAGGCGCTATAGTACCTTTTCGCTATTCATAATCATAGTTAGCTTTAATAAAGTTTAGTGTTTTTTTCTCGTTATTTGTTAAATCAATGCTCATTATCGATGTGTAAATACTTATATTATTAATAGAAAAATAATATATATTCTTGATACTAAATAATATTCTGGAGGGAACAGTCTTGTTTATTTAAAAAACATATCCTTGTGTCTAAGGTTATCTAGTCATATTGTGTTTTATTTCCTTTTTGGCGGCTAGCACTATCTGTATGAAAGCATTTACTGTTGCGTTATTATCGATTTTTTTATACTGAATGTGCAGTGGAATTTGCGTATTTACATTATTTAACTCAATAAAACTACAGCCTTCACTGTATAACTTACGAATACAGTATGGGGCAATCGCAACACCTAACCCTGCAGCTACTTCAGTTACTAAGGTTTGCATGTGCCTTGGTTGGCTGATTATGTTAGGTGAGAACCCTGCTTCTTTACAATGTATTATTGTTTCATCAAATAATCCAAGTGCTTCATCACGATTAAAAAGTATAAATTGTTCGTCTTTTAACTGCGCTAAATTGATACTTTTATTATTTGCCAAGGCATGGTTTTGATTAACGATAGCAATCAATTTATCAATGTAAATACAGTGGCTAATAAATTCGTCATTAATTGAACTAGGTAGAGGCCTTGAAAATGCAATATCTATTTTTTCATTTTTTAAGGCCTCAATTTGTTCAGTTGCGGTCATTTCAAATAAGGTGACATGTACATATGGAAATTGAGAGCGATAAGCCCGCACTAAGGTCGCCATGAAGGATAAACATGCAGAGCCTAAATAGGCAATATTCAGCGAGCCTACTTGACCATTGTGTGCAAGTTTTACTTGTGCTGTCGCTTGATCAGTTAAGGATAAAATGGCCGTAGCATCCTTTAGTAACTGTTCACCGGCTACAGTAATTGCTACATCTCGGGAGTTACGATTAAATAAAGTTACTCCAAGCTGAGCTTCTAAGGCAGAAATATGACGACTAATAGCGGGCTGAACTGTATTTAACTCGCGAGCGGCGTCTGAGAAGCTTTTGTGCTTAGCGACGGCAATAAAGCTTTTTAGTATTTTTAATTCCATAGCTGATTCAATTTGTAGTTTCGCCTTATATTTCTGCCGTGGGCATTAAAACTTTGTCTATACAGTTTTTATATAGATTCAATAAAATACTATCATTTTTGTTATCTCTTAATAAGGCCTATTATCTATCCATAAATTATTTATTTACCTACGCAAGAAAAACATGACGAATCCTGAAGAAAATCAGTCGTTGAGCCGGTTTATATTATTATTGATGACTACTGCTATTGCTGCAACAGCGGCAAATCTGTACTACAGCCAGCCGATTTTACCGCTTATTGCTGATGAGTATAAATTAACTTATTCACAATTAGGCAGCATTCCTGCATTTACCCAATTTGGTTATGCTTTTGCGTTACTATTTATTTCCCCGTTAGGTGACTCTATTGCCCGTCGGCGTTTAATCAGTATTTTGTCGTGCATTTTAGTTGTTGCTTGTGCAGTTGCGGTAATTGCACCAAGTTTACCTATATTATTGAGTGCAGTTTTTCTTATTGGTGTTAGTGCCAATATTACTCAGCAGTTAATACCATTCGCAGCTTCTATGGTATCAACCAATAATAAAGGCGTGACCTTGGGCACGCTAATGATGGGATTAACGCTTGGCATTCTACTTTCAAGAACGATAAGTGGCTTTGTTGGTGAGCAGTTTGGCTGGCGTAGTGTCTTTATTATGTCAGCAGTTTTAGCTGCAATATTTGGTATTTTGTTACAGCTATTTTTACCAAGCAATAAACCGCAAAGTAATTTACCTTATTTAGCACTTATTAAAAGCACCGTCAGTTTATTTGTTCAGCATAAGCTATTACAAATTTATACTTTATCCGGCGCTTTCTGGTTCGCTGCTTTTAATGTACTTTGGGCAACACTAGCGATTTATGTAAGTGATATGCCCTTTAATTACAACGCACAAGAAGCTGGCTTATTTGGTGTTATTGCATTAGCGGGTGTTATCGGTGCAAAATCATCAGGTAAATGGGTTAATACCTTAGGCTCTAAAAAATTAATCATGATGGTGCTGATACTTGCGGCAATAGGTTTTGCTATCACGGGTGTCTTTACAGGAAATTTAATTGCTTTAATTATCGGTATTGTTTTAATCGATTTTGCCATTTTTAGTGCTCAAGTCGCCAACCAAGTGCGTGTATTTAGTATCGACCCAAGTGCACAAAGCCGAATTAATGGTATTTATATGTTAGGTTATTATCTTGGTGGCGCGCTTGGCTCTATTGCGGGCGTTAAAGCATTTTCGCTTTATCAATGGCCTGGTGTTGTGATAGTTAGTGTTATATTTATTGCTATTAGTGCTACGTTTAACTCATTAGCAAAAAAATAACGCATTGATGTTTAAGTTTTGTTAGTTGTTAGCATGAATAGGCTAAATGTTGCATGTATTAGACTTACCTCACTTAGTAATAACAGTAAAATTCATAAATGAAGAGATGATTATGACAAATTCAGTAAAAATAACAGCTGGTAATATTTTCCCTACTATTGAAGCAACATTGCTTAACGGTACTATTGTCGACATGAGCAAAGCACATAGCGGTGCTGATTGGCAAATGATTATTGTATATAGAGGTAAGCATTGTCCACTATGTGTTCGATACTTAAATTTATTAGAAGAACATCAAGAAGCATTAAAGGCCATAGGGGTGAGCATATCAGCTATTTCAGCTGATTCAAAAGCTCAGCTTGCAGGCACTATGGAGCAATTATCAATAACTTATCCAATTGCTTACGGTTTAACTGAGCAGCAAATGCAGCAATTAGGGCTTTATATTTCAGCTCCGCGCTCAGAGCAAGAAACTGATCATAACTTTGCTGAACCCGGACTGTTTATTGTTAATGATGAAGGCATAACTCAAGCAGTAAATATTTCTAACACACCATTTCTACGTCCAGAATTAGATGTTGTGGTAAGAGGTTTAACTTTTGTTCGTAACCAAGAAGGATATCCAATTCGTGGCACAGTGACTTATTAATATTTCGTTAATTTGACTTGTATACTACTAGCCTTAAAGCACACACAAATATTTTATTGATAGTGTTGTTTTGCTTGTTATGTTGTTACATCTTTTTACAATGTTGTAGCGGCAAATATGCTTTAATAGCCTATACCCAGTAACAATAGGATAGAGTGATGAAAATATTAACCACAATATTATTTAGTTTGTTTATTACACTATCATCTTCTGGTTTTGCTTATGCGGCGACATCAGAGGTGACTTGGACCAATTATGAAAAATATCGTGATATTCGACCAAGTAATGGTAGTCGAAAACATTTTCGTGAAAGTACCTTTTATAATTTAGAAAAACACATTGCTAAACTTGCTGAGAAACTTCCAGAAGGGCAAGTTTTAAAAATTGATGTCACTGATGTTGACTTAGCCGGCGATACAATGGCTGGAGGCATAGATCAAATTAGAATTGTTAAAGATATTTATTTCCCTAGAATTAATTTTTCTTATCAATTAGTGAGTACCGATGGTAATGTAATTGAGTCTGCTGAAGTGATTCTCAAAGATATGAGTTTTTTGATGGGAAGTCGTTTAAGATATAGAAATGAGTCATTAGGTTATGAGAAGAACATGCTTGATGAGTGGTTTTTGGAAACCTTTGACAACCATATTACTAAGCAAGTCAACTAATTATCTTCGTTTGAAGAAAAGTATGAAAGGCGCTTACAAGAGGGTCATGGCAGTAATGCTCTGATTCTATAATGGATAATTGACGATTTAAATTAAGGGGCGTTTCTAGCCTCTTAAATATTCCAAGTGTTAGTTCTTCTTGTATCGACAATAATGATAATACTCCTAAACCTAAATTCGCTTTAACGGTTTGCTTAATAGCCTCTTGTCTCGCTAAGTCCATGCTGTGGTTAATTGTACCGCCTAGTTGTTGCATAGCATTAATAAACACTGCACGTGTGCCTGAACCGTGTTCTCGTAGTATCCAACGTTGTTGTGACATTTCTGTTAATGTTAATTTTTTTTGTTTGGCCAACACATTATCTTTGGCACAGAAAACAACGAGTTGATCATTACGCCAAGCTGATAAATTTAATGATTTATGTGAAAGTGGTGCCTCAATTAAACCTATATGGGCTTGTCCAGCTAATAATTTCTCGGTGACTTGCTCTGAATTGCTTATGAAGAGTTTTGGCTCTACTTGAGGATGTATTGCTATAAACTCGGCTAGCAGTTGTGGCATAACATATGAACCAATAGTAACACTGGCAGCTACTTTTAATTCTCCTTGTAACTCGGTTGTAGTGGGTTGCTGAATTTGTTCTTGCAATACTAACATCTGTGTTGCTTTACTTAATAGCATTTGCCCATGTGCGTTAATCACTAGCTTACGGCCATGGCGAGTAAATAACGGGTAGCCTAATATATTTTCTAATTCTTTTAATGATTGGCTAGCAGCAGACTGTGTCATAGATAACTCTTGCGCAGCTTTTGTTATACCACTCAGCCTTGCGGTGGTGGTAAATACGGTTAATTGTTTTAATGTTATATTCATCTGCTATTTCACAATTTACTAGGTCATCATATATTAATATTTTTAATATAATACATTAAAAACATCTGTTTTTTTTATTTAAGTTCTCCCTATATATTATGCTTAACATGAATGATGAGAGAGAATGCAATGCCGTTTTCCAAAGATAATCGAGTAAATACACTTAATGGAATTTTGTTTGTCGCGCTATTAGCAATAGCAGCGACTTATTTAGCCGAACTCTCCTTTTTTAAAGAGTTAGCTATTAGCCCGTTAATTATAGGCATTGTGGTTGGTATATTTTACGGTAATAGCTTACGTGACAAGTTTCCTAATACTTGGCACGGAGGACTTGTCTTTTCGACTAAAACCTTATTACGTGCCGGTATTGTTTTTTATGGTTTTCGTTTAGTTTTTCAAGATATTGTACAAGTTGGTTTTGCAGGCGTTTTATTGAGTATTTTTATTGTAATAAGTACTTTTATTTTTGGCTATTGGTTTGGCACAAAAATATTAAAGTTAGATCGCGATACCAGTATTTTAATTAGTGCTGGTAGTTCAATCTGTGGTGCCGCAGCTGTATTGGCAACTGAGCCAGTAATTAAAGCAGAGGCTTATAAAACCAGTATTGCAGTGGTAACGGTAGTGATTTTTGGCACTATTGCTATGTTTATTTATCCGATCTTGTATCAACAGGACTTTTTAGGGCTAAGTTTAAGGTTAACAGAACAAGCGATGGGAGCTTACGTTGGAGCTACATTACATGAAGTAGCTCATGTGGTTGGTGCCGGTGCTTCAATGAGTGATGATATTGCTAACACAGCTGTTATTGTAAAAATGTTACGCGTTATGCTGCTAGCCCCATTCTTACTAGTATTAGGTGTTTGGCTGGCAAGTTTAGCTAAGCAAGGTAATAAAGCACAATATGTTATTAACGATAACTGGCAGCAGAAAGGGGGAGTTACGATCCCTTGGTTTGCTGTAGGCTTTATTGCCATGGTTGGCTTTAATTCACTGAATATTTTACCAATAACTTGGGTGGATAATATCAATCAGCTGGATAATTTTGCCCTAACAATGGCCATGACAGCATTAGGTATAGAGACACGCTTAAATAAATTTAAAGGTGTAGGTTTTAAGCCTATTTATCTTGCGAGTGTTTTATTTTTATACCTAATGACGTCTGGATATGCCTTATCTTATTACCTTATTCGTTAGCCGAAATACGGCTTATTAAGCGCTATGAGTTTTTTCAAAGCCAGCCAATACAGTGAATAATTGTTCAATTTTTTTAACTAAAGGAAT
>Ga0193951_1000013_pt1 | contig 76062 bp, 62 predicted proteins | sample BB_2_MG_FD_140370 | JGI IMG/M metagenome (GOLD analysis project Ga0193951, IMG submission 140370) | Microbial mat bacterial communities from the Broadkill River, Lewes, Delaware, United States - BB_2_MG | ecosystem: Environmental > Aquatic > Freshwater > River > Microbial mats | place: USA...
GGAAGGAGCGGTCAGCCGATCAAAACTAGTACAAAGCACCCAACCTTTAGATAACTATTTTAATTGTTTTATCTCGAGTTTACCGAGATAAAATTTACCATTTTATAGACGATCAGTCTAAATAAGGAGAAAACCATGTTCAGCGGTATTTTAATTGAAAAGAATGACGGCAATTATCAAGCAGCAGTGAAAAGCATTAATGAGAGTATATTACCTGAAGGTGATGTTACTGTTAATGTTTCACACAGCACCCTTAATTATAAAGATGCTTTAGCCATTACAGGAAAATCACCGGTAGTAAGAAAGTTCCCTATGATCCCAGGGGTTGATCTAGTTGGTACAGTCACGCACAGTGACAGTGAAAAATTCAAGATAGGCGATGCCGTTATACTCAATGGTTTTGGTGTGGGAGAGACTCACTGTGGCGGTTTAGCACAAAAAGCACGCTTAAAAAGTGAATGGTTAATACCTTTACCTAAAGCGTTTTCACCGCATCAAGCAATGGCGATTGGTACTGCTGGCTACACTGCGATGCTTTGCGTTATAGCACTTGAAAAACACGGTATAACACCTGATAAAGGTGAAATTTTGGTCACTGGCGCTAACGGCGGAGTTGGTAGTTTCTCAGTGGCGATATTAGCTAAGCTTGGCTATAAAGTGGTTGCTTCTACAGGACGAGTTGACCAAGCACAGTATTTAGAGAAACTAGGAGCATCCGAAGTTATTGATCGAAATACTTTATCTGAGCCTGGTCGTCCATTAGCCAAAGAACGATGGGCTGGAGCTATTGATTCTGCAGGCAGTCATACCTTAGCCAATGTTTGCGCTAGCACAAAATATGGCGGTGTTGTTGCTGCATGTGGTTTAGCACAGGGTATGGATTTACCTGCCACAGTGGCTCCTTTCATTTTACGCGGTGTCACTTTAGCCGGTATTGATAGCGTCATGCGCCCAATTGAAGATAGACTAGAAGCATGGCAACGCCTTGCTGACATTTTAGACCCGACAGTTTTTGATGATATTTCTACTGATATCACCTTAACAGAAGCGCTTACTGTCGCTGAAGATTTAATAGCAGGTAAAGTACGTGGTCGTGTCGTAGTAGATCTTAACAAATATTAGAATCTATTCTTATAAAATACTAATAGCGGTTTATCAGAAACGTGTAGCTGATCAATAACAACATTATCAGCTACACAATACTTTATAAAACAGATTACACAAACAGCTAAAATCAATCACCTTAATCACGATGAAACATCACAACTGAAAATTGATGACATTTGTCACATCAATGTGATGACAAAACTCTCTACAATCATTCTACCGTTTAGCCAATACTATCTACGTCAACTAAACAGGAGAATGACATGAACATCAACAAAACATTAATCACTTTAGCAGTAACATTACAAATGTCTTTTAGCGCAGTTGCAGCACAGGCTGACATTGATCAAATTGAAAAGGCTGCTAGCGTATTAGATATCCCAACATTACAATCTATTGCAACCAATGTGTCAGGCTACGACCAAGCACTCGCCTATTACCGTCTTGGTTTAAGTGCACACCTAAAAGGGCAGAATGCACTAGCGATAACAGCAATAGATCAAGCAATTAAATTGCTTGAACAACTTAATGAATCATTCATTAATAATGTAGAAGTAAAAGCATTATTAGCACAGGTTTACGGCTATAAAATTGCACTAGAGCCGATGAAAGGCGTAAATTATGGACCAAAATCAAATGCCATAATCTCTGAAGCAGAAGCGTTGGCGCCTAATAACCCTAGAGTACAGCTCGTTATCGGTATTAGTAAATTAAATACGCCAGAAATGTTTGGCGGTAGTCGCGAAGCAGCCTATCAGGCGTTTGACAAAGCTATCACTGCGTATAATAACGCTGATAAAAATGCTAACTATAATTGGGGTCATGCTGAAACCTATACTTGGCGTGGACTTATTCATATGAAAAAAGGTGAAGTTGAACTAGCAAAACAAGACTGGCAGTTAGCATTAAACATTACCCCTGATTATGGCTGGGCTAAAATGTTATTAGCACAAAACCAATAACATAACTAAGAATCAATAAGTAATAATGGCATTATGCTAACTCACTGAACGCTTTTTGAGCTATCACTCAAAAAGCGCGACTTTGCCATAGCACATAATGTTATTTTCCAAGAGAAAAAAGGAATAAAAAATGACCGGAAACCCTTTAAAAGCAAAAGATGAGCAACCGTTTGTTATCGACCCTATTGCCGATACTGGTGCAGCTAAATGGAGTTACTTTTCACTCACATTCTCATTATTCTATTTCTTTCATATCATTGCTAAGTATGAACAATATACAAATACCCAATTAATAAGCGTATTTGTTATCTATATTTGCTTTATTGCCTTATTTTTTCAAGCAATACGGTCAACAGGGAAAGCTGTACTAAAACCGATTATTGCAATTGTTATATTATCAGCTGTCGGTGCAGCCATAAACCCAGGAACTAATGCATTATTTGGATACGCTGCCTTTTTTAGTGGTTACTATTTTTTAAGAAAGTATGCGGTTCTATTATTAATATTGAACTTAGCAGCACAAATTTCTTCCGCGTTAATACTTGATTTACTTAGCCCTTATTATCTTGGACCTTCTCTTGCTTGCTCATTTAGCCTGTTTGTCTATGGTATTTTTAGCCAAAAAGAATATATACATAGTTGTTTACAGCAAAAGAAAAATCAACAAATTGAACAACTAGCCGCGATTGCTGAACGAGAAAGGATTGCGCGAGATATGCACGACTTACTAGGCCATTCGTTATCATCATTAGCTTTAAAATCTGAACTTGCTGAAAAACTAGCAAATAAGCAACACTTTGAAGCCGCGACAAAAGAAATTTCTGAAGTTGCAAACCTTGCTAGACAAACATTGTCTGAGGTTCGTTTGGCGGTAACGGGCTTAAAACTGCAAGGCTTAAGTGCTTCGCTTCAAAAATTAACAAATGAATTAAAAAACATGAAATTCGACACTCAATGTTATATTGATGCCTCGAATTTACCACCAATGGTAGAATCTACCTTGATAATACTAAGTAAAGAATGGATAACAAACATTCTTAGACACAGTAATGGTAATAGTGTTTCTATTGCTATTAGCGCTAACGCTAATAACGTAAAATTGAATATTGGCGATAATGGTAAAACAACAAAAATAAAACCGGGTAATGGAATAGATGGAATGCGTTCACGGGTCGCAGAATTAGGAGGCTCTCTGGACATTAATTATGATGATGGAGTTAAACTTGCTGTAGTGATTCCATTACTTGCAACAATGAAAATAAACACAGAAACCAAGGACACAATTTCTATATGATTAAAATACTCGTCGTTGAAGATCAAGCCTTAGTACGTGGCGCTATTTGCAGCTTATTGGCATTAGAAGACAATATTGAAATTGTTGGCCAAGCTGAAAACGGCCAAATAGCACTGGATATGCTAAAAAATATTAAGGTCGATTTTATTTTAAGCGATATTGAAATGCCAATAATGTCAGGTTTGGAATTAGCAGAAAGAGTTCAAGCTGACTATACACATATTGATATCTTGATCATGACAACGTTTTCTAAGTCAGGATATATCAAACGTGCTATGGCACTCGGTGTAAAAGCCTTCATTCTAAAAGAATCGCCCACTGAGTATTTAGTAAACGCAATCAAACAAGTACAAAATGGACAACGAGTCATCGATCCAGAATTAGCATTAATGGCGTTAGACGACAACGATCCACTATCAAATAAAGAGCGTAAAGCCATTAAATTAGCCGGAGATGGCCTTAAAACCGCAGAAATTGCCCAAGCTTTATTTTTATCTGAAGGTACAGTTCGAAACTATTTATCCGAAGCCATATCTAAACTTAATGCGGTGAATCGTATTGATGCTGCAAGAATAGCCAAACAAAAGGGTTGGATTTAAGTTCGATTTTATAACGCTTAATATAAAAGACAACTATGAATATTTGTTCTTTTTGAGTACTTTCGGCAGAGATTGTTACAGGGTTGAGATTGACAGTATATGGTTATTTATATAAACCAGTATCATAACTTCACTTAAGTATTTAATATACTTGTAATATCCCCCATCACATTAAAAGCTAATTCAAAAGCTGTTAAATTAGCACGTGCCGACTTTATATCTCCTGATTGATATTTATGCTGTATTTCTTGAGCAATCACATGAGCATCATCATGAGCTTGCTCAAGTTGCAATAATGACCTCTTATCAAATAACTGTTCTTGAATTTTCAAGCGAATCCAATTCCCACAGTGACACTCTTTAAGATTAAGGTTTGGCCAAGGTTTATCGTCTTCAGGTGGTGATAATATTTTATTTCTAAATCGATTTCGCCACTGCGAGGTAATTAGCGTAAATATCTCGATACTGCTTTCTTTACTATTAAGTTGTTTATTTCCACAAAGCAACCAACGCTGATTTGGAACATAATCTTTAAGCCACGAACATAAATCTTCAGCAGGCATAGGTTTAGCTATTCCATAACCTTGTGCTTGCTCACATCCCATTAATAGTAACATTAAGCCATGATTAGTTGTTTCAACACCTTCAGCGATAACTTGGCGATTAAATGATTTCGCTAGGGAAATAACACCATCAATAATTGAATAGTCACTTGGATCATCAAGCATATCTCGAACAAAACTCTGATCAATTTTAATAGTATTAATCGGTAGGCTCCTTAGGTGAGTTAACGAAGAATAACCTGTACCAAAATCATCTAAAGACGCACCAACACCTAATCTTTTTTGGCACTTCTCAATAATATTTGTAATCGTATTTAAATCACCTAACGCTGAACTCTCTAATATTTCTAATTGCAAAAATTGTGCATTTATAGAAGGATACGCCGCTAAGGATGCTTCAAGCACACTAAAAAATGAAGGTGAGTGCAGATGGTTTGATGATATATTAACACTTACTTCAAGTTCAATGCCTTGTAATTGCCATTTAGCAAGCTGCTGCAGTGCCTCATTTATAACCCAATCGCCAAGAACGCATTCTAACGAGGTACCATCAATATCAGGTAAAAAGTCTAGCGGTGGAATTAATCCTTTTTCTGGGTGAAACCAGCGTATTAAAGCTTCAACACCGAACACATCACCTGTTAGCATATTCACTTTAGGCTGATAGTACAATTGAAACTCACCATTAGCTAAAGCCTGCTCTATTTCTTCTAATTGTAGGTTCTTTTCAATTATACGTTGATCTGAATCTGGGCTGTACAATACAGAGCGATGCTTACCCGATAGTTTAGATTGATACATAGCGTGATCAGCATGTCGTAATAAAGTATCAATATCACCATCATCTAAAGGATATAAGGTAATCCCACTCGAAGCAGTAATATTATGTTGAATACCATCAATAAAATAAGGTAAAGCTAAAGCTTGATGAATACGCTGCATAGTTGATTCATATTGTGACGCTGATTTAATGTCATTTAAGAGAATAGCAAATTCATCCCCTCCTTGACGAGACACAGTATCCTCTTCCCTAATACAACTAGTGATGCGCTTTGCAACCTCAATTAATAAATGATCGCCCGCTTCATGACCATAATTATCATTTACAGGCTTAAAGTCATCTAGATCAAGAAAACAAACAGCCAATTGATGCCCAGTTCTTTTGCTATGTGCAATCGATTGATGAAAACGGTCAACAAATAAAGCTCTATTGGGTAAATTGGTGAGTACATCATAATGCGCCATTAAGTTAAGTTTATCTTGCTGATGTTTAATACTGGTAATATCAGAAAAAACAGCAACATAATGCGTAACTTCGTCATCATCATTGATTAGTGATGAGATATTGAGCAACTCAGAATATAGCACCCCCTGTTTGTTTCTATTCCATACTTCACCTTTCCAATGTCCATGCTCTATGATTGACTGCCACATCTGTGCATAAAACTGCGAACTTTGCTTTCCCGAGCTTAAAATTCTTGGTGACTTACCAATAACATCTTCATGGCTATAGCCAGTTATTTTAATGAATGCCGGATTCACATCAACAATCACCTGATTGGCGTCGGTAATCATAATGCCTTCATGGGTATCGCTAAAAACTCTCGCTAACAACTGGAGTTTCTCTTCATTTTTCTTACGTTTAGTAATATCTTGAACAACAACAATATGACTATGAGGTTGTTCCCCAACTTGCCAAGTGGGGGAGATTGTCAACTTCACCCAAATAATATGACCATTTTTGTGAATATAACGTTTTTCTATCGTCACTTCACGTTGTGAACCATTCAGTATTTTTTCCCGACTACCAATACTATTTAGTAAGTCATCTGGATGGGTAAGTTCGGTAAAGTGCTTTTCATTTACCATCTCATCAACACTATAGCCGAGCATGTCGCAAAACCGTTGATTAATACGGATGAACTTACCTTCTTTGGCACTTATCAGAGCGACTCCAATGGCAGCTTGTTCAAAAATACTACGAAATAATTGTTCACTATCTGCTAACGACTCTTTCGACTTAACTTCTTCAGTTACATCACGAATAACACAAATAAGCTGGCCATTATGAGGAATGATATTGATACGAGCATCAAAGTGCATAACCTGACTGTTGAGCATTAATTCATATTTAAAAGCAGTGAATTTGTTTACTTGTGAGAGCTTTTCAATTTTTTCTTGAAATATCTTGCCTATTTTTTTAGGTAAAACATCTTGCATTCGTTGGCCAATAAAACTTTGAGGGTTTTTATATAATTTATCTTTATTTTGTGTACGGCAGTCTAGAATAGTGCCATCAGACATCATACGAAAATAAGTGTCAGGCAGCGCATTAAATAAACTTTCTAGCTCAGCACTCTGGCGTAATAGATTAATACCAACTTGTTTTAATTCGGTAATATCTTGAACTATCCCTGACATCGCTTTGGTTTGCCCATTGATATCAAATGTATAGCCTCCGGAAACCAAAATACTACGAATTTCACCATCTTTTCGCATAATTTGGCATTCAAGATACCAATCTGTTTTATTTTCCCTTGCTTCTTGAAATTTTTTATCAACATAATCCCTTTCTTCCGGAATAATGTGCTCAAGAAACATTCCATAGGTCCACTTTGGCAGTAATGAACTATAACCAAATATTATGTCATGCCTTAACGAACGATAAGAAGATAAGTCACTAAGAATAAGTTCCCAACGCCCAATGCCACTTTGCTCTAAAACTAGATCTAGTCTACTTTTATTTTGTTGTGTCTGGTTTACCATAATCTGTCGTTGTTTCATATTCATGACCTAAATAACATAGCTGACAAGTCGACCATTATTAAGGACGTAAATATCAGTAACAAATACTTCACTATAAGAAACTTAACCATTTTTTAAGTTGCAATACATTTCAGTTATAAGGAGCTTTGCAAATTTAACTTTCAATTAAGCGCTATATCCAAGTATTGTCTTAATAGGAAGCAATTTATTGTTTAGCTTACATATTCAGTATTGTACAAAAACAAAAAATTACAATGTAAACCAAAATAGAAAATCAACTAGCGCATTAAGCCATTAACTCTAGCAAGATAATGAGCGCTTAAGTTTGATCTCCTTCAACTAATACGACGTTTTAATGCTTAATTTGCACACCAATTGAGTGTTTACTCGTCATTATGTACAAACACAGTAACAAGCTCATTTGTAACATTAAGTTGCTTAGAGCATTCATAGCGCTTATTCTTAATATTCTGAACCTCATAACAATAGACATTCTTATGTATATTCAAATATCAATGAAATCTATCCAAGCATTTATCGGTAGTATTATGCTGATAACAATCGCTGGATGCGCTCAACCATATAAATCAGAAAATACAGTACCAAACTCACTGCCTAAGCAAGAAAAGTTTAGTGTCATATTTGGGGGAACAGATGTTGGCAAACTATTAGTAAACCGAGATAAAAAAAATATCAATATCGACTTTTCATTTAGCAATAATGGTCGTGGTGCTAGCAGTAAAGAAACACTAACCTTAACAGATATGGGATTACCGACTGACTGGCGCATTACAGGAAAAACGGTTTTTGGTAATGAAGTGAATGAACAGTTTAACTTACAAGGTAATATGGCAAATTGGCTGAGTTCCGCTGAAAAAGGCAGTACCGAGTTTAACGATGCTGCAATATATATTGCACAAAACTCAAGCCCATATTCACTTTTCATATATGCTAAAGCATTACTAAATCAAACAAGTAAATCATTACCCGCACTTCCTTCTGGCAAATTAACAATCACTCCAGTCGACACTGTTAAACTTGGCGATATTAATAACAACATAGCCAATACTGTGATTTATGCCATCAATGGTATTGAACTCGATCCTAGTTATATTGCCCTTGATGAAAACCAACATATGCTTGCTTATTTATCTCCGCGTTTTGTAGTTATTCGTGAAGGGTTTGAAAAACAAAATAAAGTATTAAGTGATTTAGCCACTAGCTTAAACGCAAATCGATTTGAAAAAATAGCTAAAAAAACAACACACCAATATAAAAAACCCGTTCGTATTAATAATGTTAAAATTTTTGACCCTATTAACTTGCAACTCACCTCCTCTCAATCAGTGTTAATTCAAAATAACAAAATTATAGCTATTGAGTCATCAATTAATGTAGCTAAAGATGGCGAAGTATTAATTGATGGTAATGGCGGCACATTAATTCCTGGTTTATATGAAATGCATGGTCACATGAGCGATAACGATGCCCTACTTAATGTTATGGCTGGTGTAACATCAGTAAGAGACATGGGGAACGAAATAGAAATACTCGACCCGTTAATTAATAAAATTGAAAACAATACAATCATTGGTCCACGTATTACTAAAAGTGGCTTTATTGAAGGTAAAAGCGAATTTTCAGCAGCTACGGGCGAAATAGCATCAACTGAACAAGAAGCGGTTGATCTTGTAAACATGTATGGTGAAAAAGGCGGATACTTTCAAATAAAAGTATACAGTTCAATTAACGGTGAATGGGTGCCTGCCATGGCAAAAGCCGCTAAAAATCATGGTATGCGTGTTACCGGGCATATTCCAGCATTCTCAACTGTTGATGATATGATTGCCGCAGGTTACGATGAAATTACCCATATCAATCAAGGCATGCTCAGCTGGGTACTAGAGCGGGATGAAGATACTCGAACACTTTATCGCATTACTGGCATGAAACGCTTTGTCGACTTAGATCTCAATAGCAAAAAAGTACAAAAAACCTTAAATACTATGGTCGAAAAAAATATTGCCGTTGATCCTACTATCGTCATTCATGAGTTTGGCCTAACAGCGAGAAATGGTGAAACTCGCATTGGCACTCAAGATTATATCGATAATATGCCTGTCGGCGTTCAAAGAAATGCCAAAATAGCACTATTAAATGTTGCAGATAAAGCAGAAGATATTGCTTACCAACTGGCTTTTGAAAAAATTATTGAAACACTGACCTTAATGCACAAAAAAGGAATTTTCCTAGTACCTGGCACCGATTTAGGTGGTGCTTTTGAGCTGCATAGAGAGCTAGAACTTTTTAAAAAAATAGGTATGTCTAACGCTGAAGTTTTACGCCGAGGCTCGTATGATATGGCTAATTATTTAGGCTATGGCGATCAACTTGGTAGCATTGAAGTAGGAAAGTTAGCCGATTTTTTCTTAGTGCCAGGCAATCCTCTTGCTGACTTACGCGCGATAAAAACAGTATCCATGGTTTCAAAAGATGGTGCTATTTATTTTCCTAGTGAAGTTTACCCTGAGTTTGGTATTAAGCCATTCACCACAATACCAAAGGTTTTTGAAGGTGACGAGTATAATAACTAACTGGAATTTTTATATAACGACAATATTAACCAAATGATGTATTTAACTATTCTCATCATTATAGAGAGCACTGTTGGCTAAGTATCAATGCACCACTTAATGTGGTGCTTAGTAAAACTCTATAATCGCCATAACTCAAATAACATATTTTTATTAAATAAAATCTTCTAAAAACCATGCTGAAAATTCATGCCTTCCTTCAACATTAGCTTTACTATAAAGAATAGAAGCTTGTTGTCGAACTGTTTTTTCTTTGGTATTTCTAACTGCGCTAATCTCTTTAAAACTCAAGCCCTTCAGTAATAACATACCGACTTCTTTTTCACTGGGAGTGAGTGACCACTCGTTGAATTGATTATGAATAACAACACCGTACTCATAACGAGCATTTTTCATTTCATCTGAAATGTTTTTCAGCTTATCGTCGGAAACCATTAATGCTTTTTTTAATGTCGATATATTAGATATTTTTTCATTAATATCTTTAATTAACAGGATTGCGCCAATGCCTGACACTATTACAATCAAGCTTTCTGAAATAATATGCCAACTAGGCGCCCCCATGGAAATATCAAAGAGGACATCAAAAAAATTTAAAACCATAATAGTAATTAACATTATAGTGATGAGTATATTTCTCATAAAAAGCCTAAATATCAGATAGCTAAAAATACAATAGACAAATGTACTATAGCGTTATAAAAAGAAAAAACTAACGAATGCCCAATGATTTATAATCGGATAAAAGAGATACTTAAAGCATAAAATCATTTTGGATATTATAAACAATATATTGAGAGGTTAATATGAATAGTAAACGTGAACCAGTTTTTGTGTGGAGTCGAAATGTTCGCCTTTTTCATTGGGTCAATGTGATCTCCATAACTCTACTCATCGCTGTAGGTTTAATCATTTTTAATGCTAAATCGTTAGGCGTATCTACTGATGGAAAAATATTACTAAAAACAATTCATGTTTATCTTGGTTATGTTTTTGCTATCAACCTTATTTTTAGATTAATTATTGGTTTTATCGGTAAAGCACATGAGCGATGGAGCAAAGTATTACCTTTTAACAAAGGTTTTTCAAAAGAGTTAATTGATTTCAAGCAACATAAACAAGCTGTTTATAAAGGACATAATCCCGCAGGAAAATTGATGGTATTCGCCTTGCTATCATTGATGTTTGTTCAAATGGTTTCAGGTTTAGTTATTGCAGGAACAGATATTTACTACCCTCCATTTGGCAAGTATTTTGCCCAAAGTATCGCTATTGATAAACAAAACATTGAAGCAATACAACCTTATTCAAAAGTGAATATTGATGAAAAAGCCTACACAGAAATGCGGGCTATACGCAGCCCTTTTATTACAGCCCATGTTTATGCATTTTACGGCCTACTATTTCTGATTCCTTTACATATCTTAGGTGTAATCATTGCTGAAAGAAGAGAGAAAACAGCGCTCGTATCTGCCATGGTTACTGGCTATAAATACCTTCCCAAAGAGCATTCAGAAAAATAATTGCTTTTCTGATAGACTTTAAATTCATTGTCTCAATACATAATTGAGGCTTTATACCAAGTCAACAAAGCAGGTACAGTATTTTGAAAAAACATACGTTCACTTTTATTTTTATCGTATCACAGTTAACATTTTTCGCTAATGCTGACGTTCTAAACAAATCAATTCAAAATGAATTGCCGAATTTAGAAAAGATTTATCATCATTTACATCAAACACCTGAACTCTCAAAACATGAAGTAAATACAGCTACTTTTTTAGCAAAAGAATTAAAAAAGTATGGTTATGACGTTACTGAAGGCATTGCTGGAACAGGTTTAGTCGCCATTTTAAAAAATGGCACGGGGCCAACAATAATGCTTAGAGCAGATACTGATGGACTACCTGTGTTAGAAGAAACAGGGCTCCCTTATGCAAGTGTCGCTACTTTTAATGATACAGCAGGTCTATCTATTCCTGTAATGCACGCTTGTGGACATGACATGCATATGACGGTATTGCTAGGTACCGCAAAACAAATGGTACAACATAAAGATCAATGGCAAGGTACTTTAATGCTAATAGCGCAGCCTGGAGAAGAAATAGGCTATGGCGCTAAACAAATGTTGGCTGAAGGTTTATATAAAAAGTTTCCATTGCCTGATTATAATATCGCTATGCATGTTTCCGCTGATTTACCTGCAGGAAAAATCGGTTACATCAAAGGATATGCGATGGCAAATGTTGATTCCGTCGATATATTAATTAAAGGTATTGGTGGCCATGGCGCATATCCTCATAACACAATAGATCCTGTGGTGATGGCTTCAGAAATAGTCATTAAACTTCAAACCATTGTCAGCCGTGAAATATCACCTCTTGAATCTGCCGTAATAACTGTTGGGTCTATTCATGGCGGTACAAAACACAACATTATTGGTAACGAAGTTAAACTGCAATTAACAGTGCGATCTTATTCCGATGAATCTCGTAACTTTTTACTTAAACGTATTGAACAGATAAGCCATGGCATTGCAAAAACAGCGGGAATACCAGATGAACTTCTGCCTAAGGTGATTGTAAAAGAAGAATATACTCCTGCCGTTTATAATCAACCAGAATTCACCCAACAAGTGGTCAATAACCTTGAACAGGTATTAGGTAAAGACAACATTGTTGTAGTTCCTCCTGTTATGGCTGGAGAAGATTTTTCTCGTTATGGACGTACTAAAGAAAAAATACCAAGTACATTATTATGGTTAGGTACGGTAAACCCTACTCAATATAAAGAGGCCAAGAAAAATAATAATGCTTTACCTTCTCTTCATTCTGGCAAGTTTGCACCTGATGCAAAACCAACTATTTTAACTGGTGTTATTGGTATGACAGAAAACGCGATGAAACTGCTGCAAAAGCAATAATAGCGCGATTTAGTTACGGCGATTAAATAACGGTATTAATTCAAACTGATGTTTTACATATCCAAAATATCTATAAAAAGGTGCCAAAAAATTATTTTTTGGCACCTTTTTATTGCTAGCACTATTATCGTTACCTTCACTAAGAAAAAATCAAATGCTCAGGAAAGATTAATACTAATAACAACACTAAAATTTGCATAAGAATAAAAGGAATAACACCTTTATAAATAGTCGTGGTTTTCATCCATTTAGGCGCTACTCCTTTCAAATAGAATAAACTAAAACCAAAAGGCGGTGTTAGGAAGGATGTTTGTAAATTCATCGATATTAAAATCGCAAACCACACTAAGTTAATGTCTAACGCGATAGCCACTGGTAATAAAATTGGCACCACTAAAAAAGCAATTTCGATAAAATCAATAAAAAAGCCTAGGATTAAAATGGCAATCATCGCAAAAGCGATAAAAGTCCATGTTCCACCAGGCAATTCTAAAAAGAAATCTTCAATAAGATACTCACTGCCTGAATAACTAAATACCATCGAAAATGCAGTTGCACCAATTAAAACAGCAAATACCATTGAGGTTACCTTAACCGTTTCTTTTGACACTTCATGTAACTTAGAAAAAGAAAAGCTTCTATACAATATCGATAATATTATTGCTCCAACAGCACCGATAGCAGCCGATTCAGTAGGTGTCGCTATACCAGCAAAGATTGAACCCAACACAATCAAAATAAGTATCATAGGTGGCACAATATCTTTTAATGCTTGCATCAATAATTCGCGTTTACTTTCATTTACCTCTATAGGTGGCATAAAATCAGGCTTAAACTGACCTAAAACTAAAATATATACAGTATAAAAAACCACTAATAACATGCCAGGTATTATTGCAGCGCGGAATAAGTCGCCTACCGGCACCCCCATTACATCACCTAGAATAATTAAAATAATAGAAGGAGGAATGATTTGCCCTAACGTACCAGACGCACAAATAACACCAGCAGCAGTTGGTTGATGGTAATTGTTCTTCAACATAACAGGCAAGGAAATAACGCCCATAGCAACTACACTTGCACCAACAACACCAGTTGAAGCGGCAAGTAAAGCACCAACAACAACAGTTGAAACAGCAACACCACCAGGAATACCACCAAACAATTTCGCAGCTGATTCCAATAAGCGTTCAGCTAAGCCAGTTTTTTGTAGCACTATACCCATAAAAATAAACATAGGGACGGCCATTAAAATGGTGTTTTCCATAATGCTCATTATGCGATACGGCATAAATTCAAATAACTCAAACCCTAAAACATAAACACCAACAATTAGAGAAACACCTGCAAACGTAAAAGCAACCGAGTAACCTAAAAATAAACAAATTAGTGCGATACCAAAAAGAACTAAACCCGTCATGAGTCATCTCCTTCTTTATAGGTGACTAGCACAGGTGTAATTAAGGTGCGAACGCTATTCAATGCCATGTAAATAATAGACATAATAAGAAAAACTGATGAAATTGGAATAACAGAACGTACAATCCATCGATAAGGCAGTCCACCAGGATCAGCACTACCTTCATTCATCTGATAGGCGCCTAGCGTATAATCTATGCTGTAATAGAGAATAACTATGGTGATTGGTAAGGCAAGGCATAAACTGCCAAAAAGATTAATAATTGCTTGCTTACGCGCAGACATTCGATCATAAAAAATATCGACTCGCACGTGTGCATCTTCTTTTAAAGTGTAAGCGATACCAAACATAAACATGGCAGCAAACAAGTGCCACTCTAATTCTTGCATACCAATGCTAACGTCATTGAAAAAGTAACGTTTAACCACATCATAAAAAACATTCATAATCATGAGTAACATTAATATGCTACAAAAATTACCAAGTGCATCAATAATTTTACCTATGACTTTTAACGTGAAATTCATCTAATAATTCTCATGATTAATACTCATACAAATTTACAAACTAATGTTGGTAAACCCCAACAAAAAAAGCAGATGACTATACTAAGTAAAGACATCTGCAATATATTTTTAACTATTTACGACTTACTTAGCGTCGAAGTTGTCAAGATAAGCGCGATCAGACAAATTAGTCCATGCCCTTGCTTTATCTTCATACTCCGTTAGAGATTTTAAAATTTCTGCTGTCATAGGATCTTTCGCAGCAAATTCATTTAGCAACTCATTATTTGCTTCCTGAATTGCATTCATGACATCTTTAGGAAAAGAGCGCATTTTTACATTAGGGTAATCTTTTTTAAGTGATGCTAAATTAATTGCACTCTCGTGATATGACTGAATATACATATCATAAGCAGCAGTCTTCATTGCTATTGTTAAGATTTTTTGTAAATCTTTTGGTAATGAATTATAAGCTTTCTCATTTACCATAAACTGCAGTTCAGTTGCAGGCTCATGCCAACCGGTATAGTAATATGGAGCTATTTTATGAAACCCCATACGTAAGTCTAACGAAGGACCTACCCATTCAAGAGCATCAATGGTGTTACGCTCAAGTGCAGTATAAAGCTCACCTGGAGGAATATTGGTTGGTTTGGCGCCTAATTTTGCTAAAACCTCACCGGCAAAACCAGGAATACGCATTTTTAATCCCTTAAGATCTTCAACAGTATTTATTTCTTTTTTAAACCAGCCCCCCATTTGGTTACCAGTATTACCGCCTGGAAAAGATAGAATACCATACTGGTCGTAAACTTTTTTCATTAACTCCATGCCACCACCATGATAGAACCAAGCATATTGTTCTGGTGCTGTCATACCAAAAGGTATTGTAGTGAAAAATAATGTGTTGAAGTTTTTTCCTTTCCAATAGTAAGAGCCAGAATGCGCCATTTGATATTGACCACTTTTAACAAAGTCAAAAACACCTAATGGTGATTTATGTTTGTTAGCTGAGTCAACACGGATAATCAAACGACCATCTGACATTTCCTTTACTATCTTAGCTAAGTTTTTAGTGGTATCACCAAAAACAGGAAAGTTTGGCCCCCAAGTTTCAGCTAATTTCCAACGATAAACCTTACCGTCTGCAGCATTTACTATTCCTGAAACCCCTAACGACAATACAAGCAGTAGTGTTAACAATATTGATTTTTTCATTCCCTTCCCCGAATTAATTAGAATCATTTTTTTATTATTGAATCTATTTAATAGCAACTCGAGTTCAAAAAGTAAACAAGACTTTAGTCTTTAATTATAAAAAACCTATAAATATTCAATACAAATACCAATAAAAATCGCCATGCCAACCCAATGATTATGTAGAAAAGCTTGGAAGCATCGCTCACGCTTACGATCATTAATTAACATCTGTTGATAGCTAAATAAACCTGCGGCAATAATCAGACTTAATTGATAAGGCCAACCAAATGCTAATAACTCACCAACGGTAAACAAAAGCCCTAAAACCAGTAATTGCAAAAAAGCGATAATACGTTTGTCATGTTCACCAAATAAAATAGCAGTCGACTTTACGCCAATCTTTAAGTCATCATCCTTGTCTACCATGGCATACATAGTATCGTATGCAACCGTCCATAAAACATTAGCACTAAAAAGTAGCCATGCAACTAACGGAACCTCTCCTTGCGCCTCGGAAAAAGCCATAATCATTCCCCAACTAAAAGCAGCACCTAAAACAACTTGTGGTAACTGGGTATATCGCTTCATAAATGGATATGAAGAAGCTAACAACAACGCCACTATTGATAAATAAATTGTTGGTAAACTTAAAGTTAATACTAAGCCTAAAGCAATACCAATAAGCAGGCCAAACAAACTTATCGCTTCTTCTTTGCTAATTAACCCTGTAATTAAAGGTCTATTTTTAGTTCGTTCAACCTTACCATCAATTTTCATATCAGCAATATCATTAATGACGCAACCGGCACTACGCATAACAAATACACCAAGACTAAAAACAAGTAACAAATAGAAGTTAGGCCAACCATCACTAGCAATCCATAACGCCCAATAAGTTGGCCATAGTAATAAATAAGTACCAATAGGCTTATCCATACGGGTAATTAATTTGATTGCTTGCCACTTTTGTTTTGATCTACTAAACATAGTTATCTCCTGGCTTGTCTATTTGTTGGTAAGCGAATGCGCCAGGTAAAAATACCTCTGATACCATCAAAGGTTTATTTTCTAAAATAAATATTGAACGTCGCCCCCAAAGATTGTTTGCCGATATTAAAGGTTGTCTCGCTCCTGGTAACTTATTAGCTAACTGACTAACGGTACTAGTGGCATCAAACTCTGCAACTTCAATGGTTTTCCTTTTCAGAGAAGGGTTATTAAACATAACTTGTCCTAATGACTTTGTTCCTAAGTTAGCTAAGGCCTGCTCCGCCCCCGTTAAACTCGACAATGGTAGTAAACTTCGCGCAAAAACTTGAGGTTTATCATCACAATAAAGTAAAACTTCTCGCACTAACACTTCTTCTCCAGCAAGAATAAGGTCGACCGCTTCACTTTCTTGGCACTTTTCAACTTTCTGACCTAGAAGCTCCACTCTAAACTGATGACAATGGGACTTGAGACGTAAAGTGAGTGAAGCAGGATCAAGCAACCAACTTTTTAAATTTTCATCAATGAAGCTATCATTAGCATCATGCCAAAAACTCGACAAGGTAACAGGAAAAAACGATTTAAAATTCATAAACTAAAAACCAAATTAAACTAAATTAATCTAAAAGTGAAAGCCCGATTGATAATACCATTGTTTTTGCCCGAACTCATTTTACCTTGAAAGTAAAAGATTAAAAAAAAATGACTTTTTTCAGGAAAAAATTTAATTTCAGGTTATGATAAGTAATGTCTCTAATTTTCTACTGATGTACTCTAAGAAGTAAACATTATGCTTAAATATTTGTTGATTGGAACTTGTTTGTTAATGCCTTTAAGCACTAAGGCAGTGGATTATGCCTATTTCGGCTTTGAACCAGACATAGTCACCAATTATATCCCTCTAAAGAAAAAAATGGGTTACGTACGCCTAACTGTTGAGTTAATGGTACCTAGCCAAAATATAGAAATTGTTGAGCATCATTCTGCATTATTACGCGATGCCATTATTGATATTATCGGCAAACAGCCTGAAGAAAAAATAAAATCGATTAAAGGCCGTGCTGAGATACTGCTGAAATGCGAAGAAAAAGTAAAAGAGTTATTAACACAAGAAACAGGTCAACCGTTAATTAAAAAGCTTTTATTCACGCAATGGTTAGATAATTAGGCGAGTTAAGCTAACCCAATTTAATAAATACCCTTAGTTCTACAAGCAAAAAAGCCAAAGTTCACACTTTGGCTTTTGTCTGTTTAGATAATAATACCTAATAAAACAACCTGTTTTTAGCGACTAACAGGAACTTGTTTAGTTGCTGAAACTTTCGCTTCTATGCGACGGTTTTTCGCATGTGCTGCTTTATCATCACCTGAATCAAGCAAGTTTTCTTCACCGTAACCTACAGCAGATAAACGATCACTATCAATATTAAATTGATTAACTAATACGTCAACAATTGCATCAGCACGTTGCTGTGAGATTTTTTTGTTATACGCAGCACTACCTACTTTTGAAGTGTGGCCTTCAATTACTAAAGAAACTTCAGGGTAAGTCGTTAGGAAATCAGACATTTTTTTAATTTCTGATAAATACTCTGCTTTAACAGTAGACTTATTATTGTCAAAATTAACTAATAAGCTCATTCTGCTTGTTTCTTCAGTAAAGATAGTACAACCGTATTGATCTACTTTATCAGTAGTAGGAGTGCTTGGACAACGATCATTGTTATCTGTCACGCCATCATTGTCTGTGTCTGAAGCAACAATTGGAGCAACAGCTGCAGTCGTTGATGCCTTTTTATTTCTTACAGGTGTTGATTTATTATCACTACCAAAGAAATAAATAACACCTAAACGAGCACTACCTTCTTGATGGTGATCTGAAAATTCATAATGGCCTTTACCTTCAAGATAAACCGCTGTATTTTCACTAAGGTAGTGACGGTAACCAACACCTAAATTTACAGATTCTTTTGCTTGACCGATATCTAAATAGCCTAATCCGCCTACAACATAAAAGCTTTCTTTTTCTGGGAAGTACAAAGCAGAAATATCAGCTACATAAGGCTTATCATAAAAACTATTATCTTTATCAATATTAATTTGGCTAAAAGATAATCGAGCTTCTACAGACTCAGTAAAACGGTAACCAATCTCAGCACCAAAACCAGCACCGTGACCTTTAGTCGCATACGGGTCTGACGCTTTTAATGGATCAGAAAGTTTACGGCCATCATCAGTATCAATATAAAGTAAATGCGCACCACCATAAAACTTACCAACAAGATCTTCCGCTAGTGGAGTTTTATCTGCTGCAAATGCATTTGTTAGAAGAAGAGGAGAAGAGAGAAGTACTGCTTTTAAGCCTTGTAACTTATTCATAATTTAATTTCCATGTTAAATGTAGCGTGTATAATAATTCGGCGCATTTTAACAGTTTTTTTAAGGAATGCACACTAATTCTTAACAAATTTAACACTGTAAACCGCTAGCAAACACCCTGAAATAAGCCCTAATAAATGCGCTGTATTAGCGACATTCACTGGTAATATGTCAAGAAAGCCTAAAACTAGCCAAAACAATAAGAAACCAATAATAGGTTTAGATAACGACAGTCCTCTCTCTGGTGCTAAATAACCATACCACCACACAAAACCTACTAACGCATAAACAACACCAGACAAACCACCAAAATTGGCACCTGAAACAACAAATTGTCCTAAATTAGAAAAAATAGCAGAAACTAATAACAAATTAATTAACGTTCCTTTGCCTAATTCTTTTTCAATACTACCACCCAGTTGCCACCACCACATAGTATTGAACACTATGTGCAATAATGAAAAGTGGAAAAATGCTGGGCCAATAATACGCCAAGGCTCTGTAATAAAAGCATCTAATGATAATTTAGGGTAAAACTGCAGTAGGGTAAAAAGATCGCGCGCCCAGCCTAAATTGCTCCCTAAATAAACAAACCAACAAAGAATGAATACTACTAAGGTCACAACGCCGGCATGCGCAAGAAAACTTTCTCGAAAGCTCTTTAGCAGGGTCAAATCACCACTTTTTACACTAACAGTTTCACCATGATGCCAAGCAGCCTGCTGATATTTTTGATCAAAAGGCTTTTTAATAAAGTGCTCAAATTCAATGTGCGCTTGCTCTTTTTTATCTTGCTGACAATATACGGTATAGCCTTGCTTACTCTCACCAGTATCCGTAATAACCGTTTCGGCAACCACTTTAGCATCAATGCCTAATGTGACTAAATAATTAGCAAACAGTAAAGCAACATTATGTTGTTCTAACTGAACTAAAGCCTTTAAGCTTTGATCTTCAAGCATTGATTAACCCTTAGCGAGCGATATTATCGGGATATTGTAATTGCCACTGCGTAAAGCCACCATCAAGAGAATATACATCGGTAAAATCTTGGCTCAACAAAAATTGTGCAGCTTGTTGACTAGAATGTCCGTGATAACAACATACAACAACAGGTGCATCAAGATCAGCATCTCGGACAAAATCAGCTAAATTTTCATTCGTTAAATGAAGTGCATCTGTTATCCGACCATTTGAAAATGATGTTTCGTCTCGTATATCTACCACAACATGGCTTTTACTCTCTAATACCGCATGTAATTCATCAACTTGCATATGTTTAAAACTTGATTGATTATCTGTCACTAGAACTCCCAATTTAAAATAACTTTACCTGATTTACCAGAACGCATCACATCAAACCCTTTTTGAAAATCATCAATCGCATAATGATGGGTAATAATAGGCGATAAGTCTAAACCAGATTGTATAAGACTAGCCATTTTATACCAAGTTTCAAACATTTCACGACCATAAATTCCTTTAATCGTTAAACCTTTAAAAATTATTTGGCTCCAATCAATCGCCATGTCTTTGCCTGGAATGCCTAGCATGGCGATTTTACCACCATTATTCATATTGTCTAACATACTTGTAAATGCTGATGGTACACCTGACATTTCTAATCCAACATCAAAACCTTCTGTCATACCTAAGTCATTCATCACATCTTTTAAGTTTTCTTTAGATACATTAACAGCACGTGTAACGCCCATTTTTTCAGCCAGTTCTAAACGATATTCATTAATATCAGTAATAACGACATGACGCGCACCAACATGCTTAGCAACAGCCGCAGCCATGATACCAATAGGGCCAGCGCCGGTAATTAAGACATCTTCACCAACTAAATCAAATGATAAGGCGGTATGTACAGCGTTACCGAAAGGGTCAAAAATAGCAGCTAAATCGTCAGAAATTTCATCTGGTAATTTAAAGGCGTTATAAGCAGGAATCACTAAATATTCCGCAAAAGAGCCTGCACGATTAACACCAACACCCACAGTATTACGACATAAGTGTGTGCGTCCACCTCGGCAGTTTCGACAATGGCCACAAGTAATATGCCCCTCTCCTGAAACACGATCACCTAACGCAAAACCTTTTACTTCTTGTCCAATGCCAACGACCTCACCCGCATATTCATGACCAACAACCATAGGTACAGGAATAGTGCCTTGCGCCCACTCATCCCAATTATAGATATGAATGTCGGTACCACAAATAGCAGTTTTTTTAATTTTAATTAACAGATCATTATGCCCCATTTCAGGCTTATCTGTGTCTGTTAGCCAAATTCCTTGCTCTGCTTTGGATTTTGATAATGATTTCATAATTTTTATTCCTTAACTAATCACATTCATTTCTTTACCAATACGAGTAAAGGCTGAAATAGCTTGATCTAGTTGCGCTTTAGTGTGCGCCGCTGAAATTTGCGTACGAATACGTGCTTGGCCTTTTGGCACAACAGGGAAAGAAAAACCAATCACATATATACCCTCTGCGAGTAGTCTATTTGCCATTTCACTAGCTACCGCTGCATCACCTAACATTACCGGGACAATAGCATGATCGGCACCTGCACAAGTAAAGCCCGCAGCTTCCATATTGCTGCGAAAATATGCCGTATTTTCTTTTAGCGTTTTGCGCAACTCACCACCTTGTGCCAATAATTGCAAGACCTGTATAGACGCATTAACAATGGCAGGAGCCAAAGAGTTTGAAAATAAGTAGGGACGTGAACGTTGACGTAGCCATTCAATCACTTCTTTTTTCGCTGAAGTATAGCCGCCTGAAGCACCGCCCATCGCTTTACCTAATGTACCGGTGATAATATCAACACGACCCATTACCTCACAATACTCATGACTACCTCGACCATTTTCACCAACAAAACCAACAGCATGTGAATCATCAACCATCACCATAGCATTGTATTTGTCTGCTAAATCACAAATACCCTTAAGGTTAGCGATAACACCATCCATAGAAAAAACACCGTCTGTAGCAATTAATTTAAAACGTGCGCCAGCCGCATCAGCTTCAATTAAACTTTGCTCTAATGCCGCCATATCATTATTGGCATAACGAAAACGTTTTGCTTTACATAAACGCACACCATCAATAATTGAGGCATGATTAAGCGCATCACTAATAATGGCATCTTCTGAACCTAATAATGTTTCAAACAACCCAGCATTAGCATCAAAACAAGAAGAATATAGAATAGTATCTTCCATGCCTAAAAATTCGCTAATACCCTGCTCTAATGTTTTATGAATATCTTGTGTACCACAAATAAAACGTACTGAGGCCATACCAAAACCGTGTTCATCTAACCCTGCTTTTGCAGCCGCAATAAGGGTAGCATTGTTCGCCAAACCTAAATAATTATTGGCACAGAAATTAATAACCTCTTCACCGGTATTAACAGCTATTTGAGCCTGTTGTGCAGTAGTAATTATACGCTCTGCTTTGTACAAACCTTCCGCTTTAACTTGTGTAATTTGTTCTTGAATATGGTTACAAAAAGTTGTCGAATTATCTTTAGACATACGAAAAACCCTACATTGATAGATAAATTATGAATGTGTTAATTGTACGCACTTACGCTAACTTATACAGAGTCACCCACTGAACAATATTTTGTAAAAAAGAGAGGCAATGTAAAATTATAATTACGACGTACTATCCGCTAACATTAAATTTAAACCGGTAAATACAAAATAATTTTTTTTGTTTTGTAAACTTACACTTTTCATATTCATCAGTATTTAAGTGAACTTATTTAAGTAAACTTAGGTATAATAAAACATAAATTTACTGCCGTTCAATTTATGTAGAACAATTTATGTTTGCGTTACTAATCTATCGAATCTTACTACTATTACTAACGCCTATTATATTATTGGCTCTCTTATTTCGCTCCTTTAGTAACTCACAATATCGCCAACGTTTAAGTGAGCGTTTCGGTTTCACCTCTAGCGCTATATTATTGAACAAACAAAACACTAAAGGGATTGTCGTTCATGCAGCTAGCGTTGGAGAAGTAATCGCGATAACTCCTTTTGTAGAGCTATTATTACAGCAATATCCAACGTACCCTATTACCATCACTACTTTTACCCCTACCGGCTCTGCACAAGTAAAAAAACATTTTGGCTCACGCGTGCAACATACTTTTCTACCGCTTGATATTTTGCCTTGCACCTCATTATTTTTAAATCGCTTACAACCACAATTAATGATTTTTATGGAAACAGAATTATGGCCTAATTTAATCAGTCAATGCGCCAACAAAAGAATAAAACTCTTGCTAATTAATGGGCGATTATCTGCCAACTCAATGAAAAGTTATCAAAAAATTAGTACGCTGATCACCCCAACGTTAAACCATTTTGATAAAATATTGTGCCAAAGCCATGACAATTTAGATAACTTCCTGCAATTAGGAGCAGAGAGTGACCGATGCCAAGTATCTGGCAATCTCAAATTTGATATTAGCCTTAATGCAACAACTGAAGATAAACAAAGAACCCTAGCACAATTTCTACCGCCACATAGACCCATTTGGTTAGTGGCAAGTACACATCAAGGTGATGAAGAAATAGCATTGGCCGCATATAACGTAATCAAAGAAAAATTCCCTCAATTATTATTAGTGCTTGTACCAAGGCATCCAGAACGCTTTAGTTCAGTCGCCAAACTTTGCATTAATCAAGGTTACTCACTCGCTAAACGCAGTGAAAGTGAACAAGTGACAAATCATAATATATGGCTACTCGATACCTTAGGGGAGTTAATGGCTGCTTATGCTCTTGCAGATATTGTTACTATGGGTGGCAGTTTTAGTGATATTGGAGGACATAACCCATTAGAGCCAGCGTTATTCAAAAAACCCATTATTGTGGGTAACGACATGAAAAATTTCACTGATATTTTACTACAATTACAAAAAAATAACGGAATTATACAATTACCTATTCTAGAAAATAAAAATCAACAAGCATTAGCGCAAGCCGTCATACATCTACTAAATAATACACAAGCAGCTCAACTACTCGGATCTCAAGCACATAAGGTAGTACTTAATAATCAAGGAGCGAGTACACGAACGTTAGCTCAAGTGAAGGAATTAGTAATATGAGTAACATGATACAATTAGCAGCTTTTAAAGACGGAAATACGTACTGTCTTTTTAATCGAAATGAAATTGAAGATTTCACTCCAGAAATGCTTACCGCTGAATATTGGCAAGAAAACAATGCCATTACCGGATCAGCGCAAGGTCGAGGCACAACTTGGTTTATTCAATATCAATCCAGCATACAAGACAAGCAATGGGTTTTGCGTCATTATTATCGTGGTGGCTTAATTGGTAAAATAGTTAATGATAGTTACTTCTTCACCGCTCTAAAACATACCCGTGCAGATCGAGAGTTTTCTTTATTAGCTCATATGCAAACATTAGCATTGCCTGCACCCAAACCGATTGCTTACCGGGTGATACGCCAAGGTTTACTTTATCGCGCAGATTTACTGAGCAGTCGCATTGAAAACGCCCAAGATTTGGTGGCCATTTTAACCCAAAAAGTAATAAGTGATGATTTATGGTTTAATATTGGCGAAACGATTCGTCGTTTTCACTCACAAGGTATATATCACCACGACTTAAATGCGCACAATATTTTAATTGATAATAATAATAAAGCTTGGTTAATCGATTTTGATCAAGGTGAGCTAAGAGCAGTTAGCACCCGTTGGCAACAGAATAATATGCAGCGGTTACTGCGCTCTTTCCGCAAAGAGCAAAAAAAACTTTCTAATTTTTACTGGCAAGAAAGTCATTGGGATGCATTATTAGCAGGTTATAATCAATAAGCCTGCTCTATAACTTTATTGATTTTTTTTCTAAAATTAATATCCGTAATCAGGGTATTAATTTTATCAAGTCGAGCCATTTTAATGATATCTTGGGTGTAATAAAATTCTACTTTCCCCATCTCCTCAAAGCTTAATTCTTTATATTCTGATATATTTCTTAACCCACCAAATGCCACTAAATCAGCTAAACGACAGGCAATATAACACAAAGAAACCTGCTGTAATTCTTCACTAGATATAGCTAGATCAACGGTATTATTAGCTAAAGGTAATAAGCTATAAGCTATACCTTTTTCAATAGATTGCGGTAATTGCCATTGTTGAGCTAAACGTTTCCCTAATACCGCGCTATTAACACCAATAACATGCTGAAAAACCTTAGTACGCTCAAATAAGCCATAATTCTTTAAGTAAACATCAGCCATCGCTGGGCGATAAGACAAAATGGCGAGGTCACCTAAATAAGAGAGTAAACAATGTGTTGATAGCTCTGCTGAATTTTCCACATTCATTTCTGTTGCTAGAATCAAACCAAAGGCACTAGCCAAATAGCTTGCAGTCCATAGTTTTTTATACGCGGCATTCTGCGCTTTATCAGTTAAATGCGAATCTTGCTGCACAGCGAGTTGTGTTGCGATATTTTTGACTTGTGTAATACCTAAAAAAATAATAGCGTGATTAATATTAGTAATAGGTTGACGCAAAGAAAATAATGGTGAATTAACAGCATTCAAAATTTTAGCAGTCATTTCGGCATCGGTTTTTATTAAGTCAAACAGTTCACTTGGCTCAAATCCACCTTGAATCAATGGCAATAATAATGGGTGTGGCTTCCGAAATGATTCCGTAATATTTTTAGCTGTATGCTGTTGCTCGGCCGTAAGTTCTTCAGCAAACAATAATTCGAATTCTAGAAACTCCTCTGGTAGTTCAAATTCAAGCTTTGTTGCAACGTTAGTTATTCCCTCTAGGCTATGCTCTTGATCATCTTGCCTAGAAGGTAACAAAGGTTTTCGGTTAATATTATTTTTGGTCACACTCCCTCTGTTTTTAGGAGTGCGACGAGGATTATTTAAGCGCCAAATAAAATAAGATAATAGCCCTAAGATACTGATTGAAATTACTGTTTCCAAAGACATTTGAATATCCTATTCTAGTCGTTAGCATTATAAATCTAACATACTGTCTTTATAATGTAACCAAGGCATCTTTGCAACGCTGTTGATACATATCTCTCGCTTTTATTAACTCAGGCATTGCTGCTTCTGTAGTATAAGGTTTTAAAATAACTAATATTTTAAGCACGCCTTGATAGAATACCGAGTCATTTATTTCATTAACCATATTTTGTGTTTGATAAAAGCTTAACCAAAATGTATTAATAATACGTAAAATACTGACTATGTCGGTTAAATCATCATCATTAAAATCAACAATACCAGCATCTTTTAAAGACATTAGTAACTGACTTACCCGTTCAGCGATTGAATGTTGAACCTCAACATATTTTTCTCGTAAACTTGGATTTTTATCTAACAATACGGGTAAATTGCTATAGAAGAATCTAAACTTCATCATCATTTGAAATACCGCATCCATATAAAGAATGATGGCATCAAGTGGTTTTACCTCATTACTCACTTTGGGAATAGTATCAAGCAGTAAATTACTTGCATATTCCTCATAAATAGACAAAATAATGTCTTCTTTATTCCGAAAATGATAATACAAATTACCAGGGCTAATACCTAAATGTGCTGCAATATGATTTGTGGTGACATTTCGCTCTCCGTGCTTATTAAATAATATAATGCTTGCCTGAATTATCTTATCGCGGGTTTTCATAGAGGCTACTTCTTCCTTCTAATTTAAGGTAATTTAAATAGTTTTACATATCTATCATACTATCAAAATACATTGAACTTGAAACCTTTTTGAGTAAATACTTTAACTTATAGACGATCTAAATCAAGGTTCAGATTACGTATTAAGTAACAACTTGATCTATGTAAATAGTTAAAGAACTTAAGAGACGACGCATTAATGGAGAGAGTATTGTTCTGTAGAATATTCTCTAATACCCTACTTGCATACAGCGCCTATATCAAACCCCATAACGACTATTGATTAGTTTTATAATATTTAAACGGTTAATGCTTGTAAGAAACTTAACTAAACCATTACAATGCCTAGTATTCACCAATAAATGAAACTTAAAACATGAGCATAAAAGCAATTTACCCTGGCACATTCGATCCCGTTACAAATGGGCATTCAGACTTGATTTTACGTGCTAGCCTGTTATTTGGTGAGGTGATTATTGGTGTTGCTTCAAGCCCAAGTAAAAAGCCACGCTTTACACTTGAACAACGTGTTGAAATGATACAACAAATAACTAAAGACTTAGACAATGTTACCGTTGTTGGCTTTAGTGGTTTATTGGTCGACTTTGCTAAGCACCATCAAGCAAAAGTTTTAATTCGTGGCTTACGTGCAGTATCAGATTTTGAATATGAATTCCAATTAGCAAATATGAATCGCCGTTTATCACCTGATTTAGAAAGTGTCTTTTTAACACCTTCAGAAGGTAACTCTTTTATTTCATCAACATTAGTAAAAGAAGTCGTTTTACATAAAGGGGATGTCAGCCAATTTGTTCACCCTATTGTTCAAGATGCATTAAAAAAAGCCATCTTAAACTGATCTGACTTTTCACACTATTATGCTCTTAGGTATGTTTGGCTGATAATTAGGGCAATATACTGAGATTCTATTTGACTGCCTAGTTTCTAACAATGTTGCTTTACTAACAACCTTGTTTTGCAATAAAGGCTAATGAATGTTGATTAAAGCTATCTGGCTGCTCCACATTACAAACATGTCCACATTGTTGGATAGTATGTAGCAAACTATTTTTATGGCGCTTTACCATCTCTTTGACAGGCCCTAAAAACATATGATCCTCTTTGCCCATAATATAAAGAATAGGTATATCGATCTCTTTTTCCTTAAAGTAACGCATCAAAGGGTTTACATCCATAGCCAGTTTAAACCATCTAATAAATTCTTTTTGACACAATAATTTAGCTTCACGCACAAATAACAGACGAGATTCTTTATGACGCTTTTTTGGCATCATAATAAACGCAAACAAACGATACAACCACATATACGGCAAACAATGTTTAAAGATATTTCCTAAGTAAACTAGTGTATTGCTGCGGGTATTAAAGCGAGTAATAGCCCCTCCTAACACCATACTTGATACATATTCAGGTGCGATTTCTGCAATATTACGAATAATAATGGTACCTAATGAGATACCAACAAAATGTGCACAAACGATATTGTTATGATCTAATACATCAATAATATCTTCAGATACTTTATTAAAAGAGTAATTACTGTCGACAAAAGTTTGTACTAAATGGGTAGATTTTCCATGGCCACGAAGATCGAGTAAAAGAACATTATAGTCTTTCTGATAAACTCTAAGTTGACGAAACCAAATTGCCGAACTTCCGCCGGCACCATGGACAAAAACAACCCATATTTTACTGGTTTTATGTGGAATAATACGATGAAAAAGAATTGATTTACTCATTCTTACAATCACATACCTTATTATGACGCGCTTAATTGTCGTCAGTATAACTAACTTTTTAAGAAATCTCTTAATAAGTTCTGTTTTCAAAGACCTTGCAATAAACAAATTATTATAAACTTGGTTATGCTAAAACGATCCGCCATTAACCGTTCAAGACTAACTCATAAAGCCGTAAGATGTACTAATCAACTACAGTCTAGTCTTGCTGACAATTAGGACAATATACCGAGCTTCTATTTGACTGCCTAACTTCTAACAATGTTTCTTTACAAGTTAAACAAGCTTCTCCTGCTCGGCCATAAACAAATAATGATTGAGCAAAATATCCAGGTCGGCCATCAGCTTGAGTAAAATCTTTTAAGGTAGTGCCCCCTTGCTCAATCGCAGCAGCAAGCACTTGCTTTATAATATCGGTTAACCGATTATAACGCTGTCGGCTAATACTTCCTGCTAGCGCTGTAGGTAAAATACCCGCTAAAAATAACGCTTCATTAGCATAAATATTACCAACGCCCACCACTACATGATTATTCATTAAAAAAGTTTTAATGGGTACTTTTCTCTTTTTAGCCTTATTAAATAAATAATCGTGACCAAAATCATCGGTGAGTGGCTCTGGCCCTAGCTTACTTAATAGCCCCTGAGAATCATAATGCTCATCAAACCACAAAACGGCGCCAAAACGCCGAGGATCATTTAAGCGTAATACGACCCCATTGGCAAACACCAGATCGAAGTGATCGTGCTTAGCAACAGGTACCTCTTTATCAATCACACGAAGTGTACCTGACATACCCAAATGTAAAAGTAGACTTCCCGTGTCAAAACGCAGTAATAAATACTTAGCACGTCGGTCAACACTTTTAACATTTAATCCTATAAGTTTTTGTAAATCATCAGGAATAGGCCATCGTAACTTCGCATTACGAACAACCACCTTAGACACTTCATTATTTATAATGTGCGGACTAATCCCTAAACGGCACACTTCTACTTCAGGTAATTCAGGCATATACTCTCATGATACTTAGGCTACCTCAAAACAGAGGTATAAGTTGATGCTTCATGGTAGCAGGTAAAGCTAACCATATTTTCTTCTGTTGATTATACACTAACAGCTGCTCTACTAAAGGATACAACCTGAATAACTGCTCCTGCTCAACTCCTGCGATACCAATGCTTATTTCAATACTTTCTTGCCCCTCAATAACAATATCTGACGCTTGCATTAAGCCGCTACCTTGCTGCCATGCAAACATCATTTGGTCTATTTGCTGATTAGTTAAATCGACTAAAACCCCTTGGCTATTTGTTTTCCAAGCTCTAGCAACACGCTCAAATACTACTGATGTATTATTGGGAAAGGCAATAGACAACGTTAATATCACGCTATGCTCAGGTAATATTAATTCATCATTAGTGTCTGTCTCTGGGAATAGTCGATTATTGGTGGTGTTAATGATTAAAATAATAATCATTACTGAAAATATAATGACATTATTCCATGCCGTTTTAGAAAGTTTCATTACTCATACATTGGTAAAATAAAGATGACTGACATCATACTGAAATAATAACCATAAAAGAACATTAGGACTATTTTTATATGCGGAGGATAAATTAAACAGGGCTACTATTGAGGCTAACCTTAATGACTATTTCATTAATTACGGGCATAAAAAAACCCAGTAAAACTGGGTTTTTTATTTTAACAAAGTAAAAATTAATTACTTAATTTTAGCTTCTTTATAGATTACGTGCTTACGAGCTTTTGGATCAAATTTTTTGATTTCCATTTTCTCTGGCATAGTCTTTTTATTCTTATCAGTAGTATAAAAATGACCTGTACCGGCACTAGAAACTAAACGAATCTTATCACGCATAATATTCTCCTAGAAAAGTTTTTAAACTTTTTCGCCACGGGCACGGATATCAGTTAATACTGCATCAATACCTTTCTTATCGATAATACGCATTCCTTTCGGAGTTAAACGTAATTTAACGAAACGATTTTCACTCTCTACCCAAAAACGGTGAGATTGAAGGTTTGGTAAAAAACGACGACGAGTCGCGTTTCTTGCGTGAGAACGGTTGTTCCCTACGACTGGTTTCTTGCCTGTTACTTGGCAAACTTTAGACATTTGAGTCACTCCAAAATTAATTTCAGCTCGAGCTATATTTTCCCCAAGACCGTCGCCTCGGGATCCTGAAAAAGGTGGCATATTATAGAGAAACTGAATAATTAATACTAGTACTAAAAATAAAAAGCTATAAAAAAGCGCATTTGATATTTTAAATTCTTATTAATCAATAGGCTAGAATACACACAACTATCGAAATATGCGCTATTTATATGCAAAAATATAAAATAAACGCTTTTTAATGATAGTTTTTATAAAATAAATGATGTTAATTAGCACCTGATTTACCTAAAATTTACTTTTAGCTTGCTATTTTTTAGTAAATAATTGTCCAATTAATACAAGTTTCATCGCTAAAAATTAAACAATTTCACCATGCTCTGCAAATGAATAACATTGATTTCCTGCAACAATCATATGATCTAACACTTTCACATCAATTAGTTGCAGTGCCTGTTCAAGTTTTTGTGTTATCTGTTTATCGGCAACACTCGCCTCAGCAATGCCTGACGGGTGATTATGGCATAAAATAACCGCTGCGGCATGATGAGCTAAGGCTTGCTCAACAACAACTCTAGGATAAACTGCTGCGGCATTTAGCGTCCCCAAGAATAATCGTTCAAATTTCAAGACCTGGTGCTGGTTATCCAAAAAAAGAACAGCAAAAACTTCCCTTGTTTCATTCCTCAGTTCACTTGCTAAATAATCTTTCGTTGCTTGTGACGATGTTATAGCATTGCCCTGCTGTACTAGTTTTTCTGCTAAATATCGTTTTGACATTTCTAAACAAGCTTGCAGCTGTACGTATTTAGCACTGCCTAAGCCATGGTGATGACAAAATTCTTTTTGATTCGCCCGAAAAACATTCCCTAAACTCCCAAAATTGACTAACAGGTTTCTAGACAAATCAACAACGTTACACCCTTTAACACCTGTTCTTAAAAAAATAGCAAGCAACTCAGCATCACTTAAACTCGCTGCACCAAGTGCCAGTAGTTTTTCTCTAGGCCGCTCTGAACTTGGCCAATGTTTTAGTGTTCGATCATTTGCGTCATGGGACGATGCTTTATCTAATTTACACATAGTCGGCTTCCTTGCTGTTTTTGTTAATGATTATTTTTCAAATAGTGCGAATAAATGCTATCGTATTAATAATATTATTCATCAGTTTAAGATTAGCAGATTATGCAAATTCTACAGGACAAAAAAATTGTTCTAGGTATCAGCGGAGGGATTGCCGCTTATAAAATCCCAGAATTAGTCCGTCGATTAAAAGAACAAGGTGCTGATATTCGGGTTGTTATGACCGAAGGTGCAAAAGCATTTATCACGCCACTAACGTTACAAGCTGTTTCGGGCAATGCCGTTGCAGATAGTTTACTAGATACAGCAGCCGAACTAGCCATGGGACACATAGAGCTAGCCAAATGGGCTGACTTAATTATCATAGCCCCTGCAACTGCAGATATTATTGCACGTATGACTGCAGGTATAGCAAATGACTTACTTACAACTATTTGTTTAGCCACTAGCGCACCTATCGCGATTGCCCCGGCGATGAATCAACAAATGTGGCACGCATTAGCAACACAAGCCAATATAAAAACCTTGAGCGAGCGTGATGTACAAATTTGGGGACCAGGTAGTGGTGAGCAAGCCTGTGGTGATGTCGGCTTAGGTCGTATGCTTGATGTGGATGAATTAGTCACTTTAGCGAGTGATTTTTGTACGGATAAATATTTACAAGGACAGCATTGGGTGATTACTGCAGGTCCAACACGTGAAGCGATAGATCCTGTGCGTTATATCTCTAATCACAGTTCAGGTAAAATGGGTTATGCCATTGCTCAAGCTGCCTTACGTGCAGGTGCTACTGTCACCTTAATTTCAGGACCCGTTAACATTAAAGCGCCTGTTGGAAGCCAGTTGATTAACGTAAACAGTGCTGATGAAATGCATGAACAAGCATTAAAATTTGCTCCCCAATGTACAACTTTTGTTGCTTGTGCTGCCGTTGCTGATTACCGAGTTGCACACATAGCGACACAAAAAATCAAAAAAAATAATGATGCTATGCAACTTGAATTAGTGAAAAATCACGATATTGTTGCTGATGTAGCGCATTTAGATAACAAACCATTTATGGTAGGTTTCGCAGCTGAAACACAAAATGTGGAGCAGTACGCTCGTGGTAAACTAATACGTAAAAATTTAGACTTAATAGCTGCTAATGATGTAGCAAAATCAGGTCAAGGCTTTAACAGTAATGATAATGCGTTAACCCTATATAGTACTATTGATAAAACAGATATTCCGTTAGCCAACAAACAAATAGTGGCTCAAAAATTAGTCTCTTTAATTAATCAGCATTATTTAGCAAAACAAAAATAAGTAACAATACCTAACAAAAACAATAAATAATAGAGAATCTTCTTACTATGCCAGCTAGCCCCAAAAGCCCACAAAAGATTAGTCGGAAACAACAAATATTAGAGTGTTTAGCGCTGATGTTACAGTCAAGCCCTGGTCAACGTATTACAACCGCAAAACTTGCAGCGGAAGTAGGCGTATCAGAAGCGGCTTTGTATCGACACTTTCCATCTAAAGCACGTATGTTTGAAGGGTTAATCGATTTTATTGAAGAATCTGTTTTTTCTAGAATTAACTTAATTTTAACCGATCACAAAGAAACACTAGTGCGCTGTCATCATGTACTTCATGTGTTATTGGTTTTTGCTGAGCGAAATCCAGGCATGTGCCGCATTTTATCAGGTGATGCTCTCATGGGTGAAAATGAACGTTTACGCGTTCGAGTTCACCAATTTTTTGAAAAACTTGAATCACAATTTAAACAAATATTGCGTGAACGAAAATTACGCGAAGGTAAAACATTCACCATTAACGAACAAGCGCTTGCTAACATTTTAGTGGCTTTTGCTGAAGGAAAGATCAGCCAATATGTACGATCTGGCTTTGACAAAAAACCTAGCAGTAACTTCAATGAGCAATGGCAATTTTTAATGGCGAGCAAATAAGGAAAAACATGTCTACATTATCACATCTTAAACCTGAAGGTTTATGGCAATTATTCGAAAAAATTTGCAGCATCCCTCACCCATCAAAACATGAGCAAAAAATTTCGGCTTGGATTCAAAGTTGGGCAGCAGAGCTTAATTTATCCATTAAAGAAGATGCCGTGGGAAATCTTTTTATTAAAAAACCAGCTACAAAAGGTATGGAAGATCGCCAAGGCATCATTCTACAAGCTCACATGGATATGGTGCCACAAAAAAATAATGATACCGTACATGATTTTTTAACCGATCCGATTAAACCTTATGTTATTGAAAGTGGTGATTGGGTTACAGCTGAAGGCACTACTTTAGGTGCTGACAATGGCGTTGGCTTAGCATCAGCTTTAGCTATTTTAGCTAGCGATGATATTGCTCATGGCCCACTTGAAGTTTTAGTCACTATTGATGAAGAAGCGGGTATGTCTGGTGCTTTTGGTCTTGAGTCTGGTTGGTTAGATGGCGATATTTTAATTAATACTGATTCTGAGCAAGAGGGCGAAGTTTATATGGGCTGTGCTGGTGGTATTGATGGTACAGCAACTTTTAAATTAGATTTTGATGACGTACCCGCAAATTATCAAGCATTTAACTTATCGATCTCTGGTTTAAAGGGCGGGCATTCCGGCGTTGATATCGATACCGGCAGAGCAAATGCAAATAAACTCTTAGTACGCTTTTTACTTGAAGCAAGTAATAGATTCGAGCTACGTTTAACTGAGCTAAATGGTGGCAGTTTACGTAACGCTATTCCGCGTGAAGCAAATGCAAGCTTTGTTATACCTACAACAGACGTACCAGCATTAAAAGAGCAACTAGCTCAATATTTAACAACAATTCAACACAATTTAAGCGTCATTGAAACGGATATTGATATGCTGCTTATTTCACCAGAAGAATTTGAACAATGTTGGAGTAGCACAACACAACATCAAATACTACGTGCGTTAAATGCATGCCCTAATGGTGTTATTCGAATGAGTGATGATATTGAAGGTATCGTTGAAACGTCATTAAATTTAGGTGTTGTACGTACACGAGGTAAAAACTTTACTGCCCTAGTACTTATTCGAAGTTTACATGATGATGGTCGTTTAGAAACACAACGTACGGTGCAATCCGTATTTGAGCTAGCTGATGCGAGTATTAAATTTAGTGGTGCATATCCAGGCTGGAAACCAAACCCAGATTCAGCCATTATGAAAACAGTCAGTGAGACATATGAAGAGCTATTTAATAAAGTGCCAGCTGTCATGGTAATTCATGCAGGTTTAGAGTGTGGATTATTTAAAAAGCCTTATCCACATTGGGATATGGTATCAATAGGGCCAACCATTAAATTTCCTCATTCACCTGATGAGAAAATTGAAATTGCTACAGTTGAACAATATTGGCAACTATTAACCGCTGTGTTAGCAAAAGCCCCAAAAAAATAATCAACCTTAGCAATTCACTCGCCCCAAAAAAGATCTAACTTTGGGGCTTCAATATTAAGTTATACCAGTTTCATTAATTAAGTGAACAATTTTATACCTAAAAAAAATTGCCAAATATAAGGCATTTATTTCGATAACTAGTTGTTCTAATTATTAAATAAATAACGTTTCAGTTGGTGATTTTAGCAAGTAGAAATGATCACATGGTTGGTGAGATTGGTATTAATATAGGTGGGATTTCTCCCTATCCATATTAACTTAAAAGTAACATTGGTCATTAGCCAATTTTCCGTTAGAATAGGAGAACAATTAAAATAGGACTTTTCTATGATTCAGCCACAAAAAATAATAATTGCTGATGATCACCCTTTATTTAGACAGGCTTTATTGGGAACCTTACGGAATAAGTTAAGTCAAACAATTTGGCTTGAAGCGGAAACCATAGCAGAGCTTGAACAACAGTTACAAAATAATAACGAAAGTGACTTGTTGCTATTAGATTTAAATATTCCTGGTGCTCACGGTTTTAGTACCTTAATTCACGTTAGAAATCATTTTCCGCAAATTCCTGTTGTTGTCGTTTCCGCTCATGAAGATCAAAATACTATTGGTAAAGCAATGGGTTATGGCGCAGCGGGCTTTATTCCAAAATCAACACCCGTTGATGATATTTTTACCGCGATTATGACCGTTTTATCTGGTGATATTTGGTTACCTGCTTCATTTCAAGCGACTTCAGCAAACACCGACACAACAGATATAGCGGAACGCGTTGCCAGCTTAACTCAGCAACAATACCGTATTTTAATGATGTTTGCTCAAGGTTTACTAAATAAACAAATTGCCTATGATCTTAATGTTTCTGAAGCAACGATCAAAGCGCATGCTACAGCCATATTTCGTAAGCTCGATGTGCGTAATAGAACACAAGCAGTTATCGCTATCTCTCAACTAAATTTAGCTGAAACAGGTTTTGATCAATCATAACGAATACCCGATTGACCATTAACCAGCCGTGCAAAATAAGTAAACATTAGTTGTTTCAGCAACAAGTTAATCGCCGTAATCTACTTGTAACTTCTGCGCCAGTTTGGCACTCATTAACGCTCTCAGCGCAGCCGGTTTTACTAGTTTTCGCATAAAGCCTACATCAGCATTTTTTGCTTTATTTTCAATACCAATCTCTGTTGTGGCTGTAATTAATATTGCTGGTATATAGTGATTACAATCACGTCGCATATCAGCAATTAATGTTAGGCCATCCGCTTGCTCTCCTACAGGTAAACCTTCATGGTAACCTAGTTGATAATCAACCAACAAAATATCAATATCACTTTGATGATTAGCAAACTCTATTAATGCTGTTTCTCGAGAATCAGCAGCAAGTATATTACATTGCCACGCAGACAATAACTCAACCATACCGCTTAACACGTCGGGATCATTATCTATACATAATACGGTAATACCTTTTAAACCCATATTCTTTATTGGGGTAGCTAACTGCGGTTGCGCTATTACTTGGCTCGATCTTTCAACCGAAATAGAAAATTTACAGCCTTGCATCTCCCTTGATTGCAAACTTAGAGAATGACCTAGTAGTTGCACCAAAGATTGCGTAATATTTAATCCTAACCCCAAGCCTCGAGATGACTGGCTTGTTGGTGTATCTAATTGAGTAAATTGCTCAAATACTAAGACTTGTTTTTCCAATGGAATACCAGGTCCATTATCAAGCACTTGAATAACCACATCATTATTTGATATTCTCGCCCCTAACAACACCTTACCTGGGCTCGCATATCTAAAGGCATTACCGACAAGGTTTTGAATAATACGTCGAAGTAAGTGCTTATCAGACTTGACCCAAGTTTTAGTTGCCACCAATCTAAATTCAACATTTTGTTCAATAGCTAACGCAGCAAATTCTTGCTCTAAGTCATCAAACAATTCATTTAAAGAAAATACCTCAATATGCGGCTTAATATTGCCACTTTCTAAACGAGCAATTTCGGCTAAATCAGCTAATAAATCGTTTGCAGCCCTAAGCGACTTATCAATATTGTCCACTTGTCTTTGTTGCTCAAAGGTTAAGTCTTTTTGCTCCGTTAAGGCCGAAGTAAATAAGCGAGCTGCCTCTAGAGGTTGCATAAGATCATGACTGCATGCTTTTAAATATTGGCTCTTTTTAATATGTGCCTGTTCAGCTTTTTCATGGGCTTTAGCAAGTGCTTCATTGGTTTTTGCTAGGGTTAATGTACGCTCATAAACTCGTGTTTCAAGATCTAAGTTAGCTTCTTTTAATACTTGTTCAGCTTGACGATACGCTGTGATATCAGAAAATAGCATAACAAAACCACCACCTGGTAATGGATTACCTTCAATAAGAATAGTTTGACCATTAGCGTGCTGTCTTTCTGAGCTATGTGGACTACCTTTTCGTAAATACTCTAATCGTCTAAAAACCTGATTATCAATATCTCCCGCGCCACACAAACCACGTTTAACATTATGACGAATTAACGCTTCAATAGGACTACCTATTTTGACAAGTTCAGGAGGGTAATCGAATAAATCTAAATACTTTTTGTTCCATGCCACAAGTTTTAGCTCTTCATCAACAATAGAAATACCTTCACTGGCATTTTCTATCGCGCTTTGCAGTAAATTCTGAGAAAACTCTTGTTTTTGACTCGAAGCATCTTCTACCAATACCGCTATTTCATCTAAAGCAATATCCCGACCATCAAGTGCTGAAGATAATACTAAGCGTGCGGAAGATGCTCCCATCACCAACGCTAATGTATTTTCAGTTTGCTGTAGTAATAATTGATTATATTTAGCATTACCTAATTGTTTTTTATTGTGTGACGATTGGAACAAACTAAAACTTGATTTCGCTTTACTTTCACCCACGAAACGCGAGGCAAGTAATTCTAATTCGCTCACATCTAATTGTCGCTTCTTTTCTACTTTCAATAATGTAGGTGATTGCCATTCTAGAAATAATGAGGCCTGAACGCGTTCTTGAACACTTTGACGGCTGATTTGTGACAATGCCCACATCACAATAATATTTGCCGATAAACTAAAAAGTGTCGCCGTTGATTTAGAAGATAAAAGTCCTTCAGCAAAAGGAGTTGAATATAAACCAAACTGAGGCAAAAAGTTTAAAGTTAACCACAATATAAAGCCAACTAAAATCCCTGCATATACCCCAACTAAACTCGCTCTTCGCCAATAAAAAGCAACAACTAGAGCTGGTGTTAATTGTGCGAACGCCCCAAAAGCCACTTCACCTGATGAAGATAATGTGTCAGTCGATGCCAGACTAAACACCCCATATCCAGACATTATTACAAATAATATCAGCAATTTACGTATATTTAATAACCGTCTTCTAAAATTATCGTAATTAGTTTGAGCAACTTTTTGTCTGCGATAAAGTAAAGGAAAAATAATTTCATTACTGAGCATGGTACTCAAAGCAATCGCTGAAATAATCACCATAGAACTAGCTGCTGAAACCGCACCCAGAAAAGTAAAAAGTGTTAGCCAAGTTTGATCACCAATACTAGGTAAAAACAATACATACATATCAGAAGAAACTGTATCGCCTAATAGTAACTGTCCAGCAAGCCCTAGAGGGGCAGCAAAAAAAGCAAAAATTAATAAGTATAGTGGAAATACACGTCGGCCTAGCCAAGTATCTTTGTTAGATCTTAGCTCTACTACCATTACTTGAAACTGCCTTGGTAACGAAAGAAATGCCGCCATCACAATCACCAACATTGCCAACATTGAGCTAATATTACCTACATTTATTTGCTGCTCCATTTTCACTGTTGCATTAGACTGCTGCCAAATATCAAGTGGCGAATCAAATAATGAAAAGCATACAAATAAACTTACGGCTAAAAAGGCAATAATTTTCACCAATGACTCAAAAGCAATCGCCAACATCACTCCAGGATGCCGCTCAGTTACATCAATATTTCGGATGCCAAATAAAATAGTAAATATAGACAAGACAATACTGATCACCAAACCAATATGCCAACTACTTAAACTTTGATCGACCTGTAATTGCTGGAAGGTATACACCATAGCTTTTAACTGAAGCGCAATATATGGCATGGTTCCAACGAAGGAAACAATCGTGACAATAATAGCGAGGTTGTGTGATTTACCGAATCGAGAAGCGAGCAAATCTGCAATAGAGGTGAGGTTTAGCTTTAAACTAATACGAATAATACGTTGAATAAACGGCCAAGCAAAAACAAAAAGCAAGGTAGGGCCAAGGTAAATCGGTATATGTGATAAAAAATTTGTTGATGCTTGCCCTGCCGTACCTAAAAAGCTCCATGACGTACAATAAACACCGAGTGTCAGCGCATAAATAGCACTTTGCCCTTTTTTGGCCAGTTGGTTACGGTACTTATCACCTAAAAAAGCAATGATGAAGAGTAAGCAAATGTAAATTAAACTAATACTAACTAATTGCCAATTGGGGAACATTACGCTTCTCTGATATTAATGGATAGAAATAGTTCTATCCGATTTGAATACGATACTTTATCAATATACCGATAAAGTAACAGCTGAATAAATACGACCTTTAGCTAAATAATTAAAAAGTTATCGCACTCTTTTACTAAATAGCTAAGCATTATTATTAAAATCTTGCTAGACTGCGCCTCGAACCAAGGAGTGCGGTTTTATTTCCTTACTTTCGATAGTAATAAAATAAATAGCTGCTGAGATGTTGATGATTTCAACAAACCCTTTGAACCTGGACGGGAATTAGTCACTAAAATAACTTTAGCGATTAATATAACCGGCGTAGGAATGGTTAGTGATCGCATCACAGTCTACCTTAGACAACCTCCCAGTGCCGGATCCCATAGTATAACTTGATTTAATACTTATGAGATCTTTATGAATTTTACCAAATCCACGCTTACTTTAGCAATTGCTTCTTTAGTACTTTCAACTCCCTTAATGAGTTTGCACGTTCATGCTCAAGAAGAAAAAACAGCCTTAGAAACGATTACCGTTACTAGTGATTTCAGGCAGCAAAACTTATTAAATACTCCTAGCGCATTATCAGTGTTAACTGATCTAGAAATACAGCAACGTAATGCTCAAAATCTTGAAGAATTAGCCGCGATTATTCCCAACGTTAATTTCGCTAGTGGCTCTCAACGTGCACGTTATTATCAAATTCGTGGCATTGGTGAACGTAGTCAATACAATGAACCTATTAACCCATCTGTGGGCATGATTATTGACGGCATAGACTTTACTGGTATTGGTAGTATTGCAACCCTTTTTGATGTTCAACAGGTCGAAGTATTTCGCGGCCCTCAAGGCACTCGCTTTGGTGCAAATGCGCTCGCGGGCATGTTTAATATTACCACCAAGGCACCGACAGATGAATTTGAAGGTAACATAAAACTAGATGCTGGCAATTATCATAGCTATGGTTTAGGCGTGGCGCTTTCGGGTCCAGCTTCAGATGCAGTTAATTATCGTTTATCGGTAAATAAATACCAAAGTGATGGCTTTATTGACAATACTTATTTAAACAAAAGTGACACCAATAACAGAGATGAATTAAGCCTGAGAGGCAAATTATCAATACAAGCAAGCGATGACTTAACCATTGACTTATCGGCCTTTCATTTTGACTTTGACAATGGCTTTGATGCTTTTTCATTAGATAATAATCGTCAAACATTATCTGATCAACCTGGTGTTGATCAGCAAGAAACAAGCGCTTTAGCCGCAAAATTTACCTATGAAGGTTTTGACAATTTTACCTTGGTTACCTTATTAAGCCATGCAGACTCTGATTTAACCTATGGCTTTGATGAAGACTGGGCTTATGTTGGTATTTCCGCACCTGAAAATATTGAAAATCAAGATTATGCTTATTATGAATATTCTTCTACCGATTATTACTTTCGTGATAAATCGACCCAAACGATTGAATTACGAGCATTATCAAATAAAGAAAGTGCATTATTCAATGGTACAACATCTTGGGTTACTGGTCTCTATTTCAAGCAAGATGATGCAGATTTAAAGCGTCAATATACATACTTATCAAATGACTACACATCAACATTTGACAGCCAATCTATTGCTATTTATGGTCAACTTGATACTCAATTAAACGAACAATGGCAACTAACGTCAGGTATTAGAATTGAACAGCGTACTGCTGATTACTTTAACTCAGATGGTTTTAATGACAGTCCTGACGATACCATGGTTGGAGGTAAGGTAGTCCTTAGTTACCAACAAAATGATGATGCTTTTTGGTATGGTTCAATCAACAGAGGGTATAAAGCAGGTGGTGCAAATACCGATGGTAGCTTGCCTGATGACTTACGAACCTTTGAGCCGGAATATTTAATCAATTATGAATTAGGTTACAAGCTTTCCTTACTCGATAATTCAGCGTTTATTCGTACTGCTGTTTTTTATATGGACAGAACCGATGTTCAAGTTAAAAGTTCACAAACCATAGTTCGTGAAGATGCCAGCTCTGAGTTTATTTCATATCTTGGCAATGCCGCTACAGGATCAAATATAGGTGTTGAAATTGAAGCAAACTGGCAAATTAACGAACAGTTTGAGCTTTATGGTGCGCTAGGTTTACTTGATACCGAATTTAATGATTTCATCAATGCCGACGGTGTATCTTTAGATGGTCGTCAACAAGCACATGCGCCAAATTATCAATTTAACCTTGGCGTGAACCTTTATCCTAGTGAATACTGGTTAGTTAATATTTCTCTTGATGGCAAAGATGGGTTTTATTACTCTGATAGCCATAATGAAAGATCTAAATCTGTTGAGTTAATCAACGCTTCTATCACTTATTTACAGGATGACTACCAAGTTAAAATTTGGGCACGTAATTTAGCTGATGAAAACTATACTAATCGTGGTTTCTATTTTGGTAATGATCCACGAGATGGATATAAAGATAAAGCATATACACAACTATCTGAACCTTTAGTTTTTGGTATAACGTTCGATTACCAATTCTAATAACTAACGATAACAGGGTAAATACACCGCGTTCAGATTACATATGAACGACCATTTATAATTATAGGATTTTTATGAATATCTCTATCGAATTAAGTTTATATCCATTGGCCGAAGACCAATATAAAAGCGAAATTTGGGCTTTTATTAGACGTCTTCGTGATACAGAGGGTTTAGAGGTTGTTACTAATGGCATGAGTACTCAAGTATTTGGTGACTATGATTTAGCAATGAATAAAGTAATGGCTGAAATCAAACGAGTTCATAGCACTACTGGCGCAGCTGTTTTTGTGTGTAAATTTATCAGTGGTCATCATGCACAGCCGGAAGCTGAAAGTTAATGTCTGACTTACTCATCAGTTTTATTACTTATGCTGAAAGTTTACCTTGGCTTGAGCTAGTAGCAATGCTACTAGCACTTGCTTATGTTTTATTAGCTGCAGCAGGTTCAATATGGTGTTGGCCTGCTGCGTTAATCAGCACCGCAATCTATACTTATGTGTTCTATGACGTATTACTATTGATGGATAGCGCTTTAAGTATTTATTATTTAGTGATGGCTGTTTATGGGTATTGGGCTTGGCAACAACGTACACCAACAAAAAATGAACAGAGTTCGCCCCCTTTAGACATTGTTTCTTGGCAATTTAGTTTTCACGTGAAAGCTTGCTTAGTATTAACCTTTATTGCCTTAGCATTAGGGTATATCATGGCGAACTATACCCCTGCAGATTTCCCCTATCTTGATACCTTTACGACAGTATTTGCTGTATTTGCTACCTATTTGGTCGCTCAGAAAGTACTCGAGAATTGGCTTTACTGGATAGTAATAGATGCTGCATCAATTTATTTGTATATTGAAAAAGATTTAACGCCAACCGCTGTTTTATTTATCCTTTATACATTTATTGCCACCTGGGGTTATTTCAAATGGCGCAGTCTATATTTGGGCAATCGCATAGCAATAAAACACAGAGTAAATAGTTAAATTATTATGCTGCCACCACTAAGTACATTAGCCTGTTTTAAGACTGTCGATGCTATTGTGCCAATCACAGCAGGGTTAAGTAGCCAATGCTACCAAGTATTTGCGGATAATAAATGTTTTTTTGCTAAACAGGTCACTACTACTGACGAACCACTTGTCAATATATATGCTGCGTCAAAAAATATCAGCCCAAGCGTAATTTATCACGATAATCATTGGCTCATTACAGAGTTTATCGCTGGAGATAACTTATCTTTAGCGCAAGAAACCCTTGATGAAAAAATAATGCTTGCGACTAAATTAATGGCACAATGCCATCAATTAAAAGTTAATGTAAACAAGCAAGTACCAGAAAGTGTTATTGGTTCTTTCATGAATGAACAAGCATTTTTAGCGCAACAATTTTCAACTCAACAACAGAACGCCCTTCTGCGCTGCAGTAAAGACATAATTACCTCACTTAACGCCACAGCTGATACAACTAGCAAGGGTCACACAAACCTCGTTTGTTGCCATGGCGATATTAATTTTAGTAATATAGTTCTGTCATTAGATCAAACCGCATATTTAGTTGATTATGAATGTGTGTGCTTAGCGCCAGCTGAATATGATCTAGCCATGCTAGTTGCAGTAAATAACCTCAATGAAGATAAATTATCCCTAGTTATTAAACTATACCAAAAGCATATTCCTGGTGATATTAATCAAACACGAGTAAAAGACTATCTGCAATTTTGTTACTTTATTAATGGTCTTTGGTATGCGCAAGCATACAATAAGTCTAATCTTGAACAGTTTGTTCACCTAGCCAAACAACAATGGCAACACCTTCCTTTTCAGCAAAACCTCTTCTTTAACATTTAATCCTTCATCAAGCTCATGTGATGAACACATTGCAAAGCTACAATAGTTCGAGTAGTTTAACTGTAACCCTATATCTATTTCACACAAACAATTGGATCTCATTTATGTCCGTAGAAACTATTTACAAGGTGGCTTTACATCCTTTTATCAATGAATCTATTGCAAGCTTAAAGGCAATGGCTCATCTGTCAGGCTCTTCTGCAGATGCTTTCATGGATAAGGTAGAAGACTTTAGGTTCAAAGGCTATGCCGTTTGCTCTGAGGTGAGTGGCTGTATTAATGGCGTGATTATGATGCATCATTACCCAGAGACTGCCATCGCAATAGGCAACTCAGTATGCGAAACTATGTTTAATGAAAAATATGATTATAGCGAAATAAATGAAGAACTTAGCAATGCTCTAGCTGAATGGGGCAACACTATTGTTGGTCGCTCTACTGATTTACTCAGTCGTCATAATTTAGAGTTTAATTTTTCAAGCCCTTACTTTCTACATAACTTTGATGAAATGGAGAAATATTTAGACGGCGTTAAAGAAATTGTCACTGTACCTATAACTGTTGAAGGTGTTGGCCGATATTATTTCAACCTGCTCATTCGCGATGTAAGTTTCCAAACTAACACAACCAAACGTGAAGAAAGTACAGGTATTGCTAACCCGCACACTACCCCATTACCAACAAACAATAAAATATTACTAGTTGACGATAGTGCTATGATTCGAAAAGCATTAAAACGTTTTCTAAATAGCCTAGGATATGAGAATGTCATTGAAGCTAACGATGGTACTAGTGCATTAACCATGGTAGAAAATGAATCGCCCGACTTTATGTTTATGGATGTTGTTATGGGCGAAATGAATGGTGATGAAGCATTAAAAATCATTCGAGAAAAGGGCTATAACGTACCAGTAGTCATGCTGTCATCTGTCACTGACCAAACGTTAGTTAAGCAGTGTGAACAACATGGTGTTTCTGGTTTTATTTTTAAGCCAATTCAAGCAAACAATGGCGCTGAAATCATAAAGTCATATTTAAAAGTTATTTAAAAGAAAAGATAAACAGCCAGTTTAACTAATTTACATAAACTGGCTTATTATTTATGCCTGTGTGGCACCTAAATTAATATTACAGGTTAATAACCTATAGTAGAGTGTCTCTTTGCTAAATACACCAGCGATACTCGGATTAATTTTAATACAATAGAATTATAACGAAAGAGACTTTAATCGCATTGTTGAGCTACTTATAAAAACAATGGCAAATGTAAGCATTCCAACTCAAAAATAAGTTACGATTAAAATAGTTATAAGCAGGTATGGCCTACTTTACTGTTTGCGTGTAAAACTCTGCAATATACTGCCCACCTTTTATTTTAGCAATTAAACGCAATTTATAACTATCTCCTTTATTAGCAGTAAAGCTTCTTAACGCTGTTTCATTTTTCCAATAATAAGGGCTCTCTTTCATGCCTAAAAGATAAGGGGTGATTTGCTCGGCATCATCCACTAAAAAAAGTGTTGCGCTATCTAGAGGGAAAGTAGAATTAACTTCAGTTATTCCGTCTTTATCCGAAATATTAACCTTGAATTCGCCTGACTTTAATACGCAACTGTGATTAATAACATCACAATGACCTTCCGGTACTAACTGAATTATTTTATTAACGGCTGCTTTACTTTCATTGTAATAGTCAGCGCCAATATAACCTAGTATAGAAAGAAAAGGGGCGACCATAAAAGCAACTTTAAGGTGTCTATTCATATTTATTTCTTCTTAATTAATTCTTCTAATTTCACAAGGAGGTTAATTTAACAGAAAAGGCTAGACGACTCTGTACAAAATTGTCGTCTAGCCTTTTATTTATTCAGACTTAACTCAAAATTCAATAATTAAATTTCGAGTTATTAATTTTAGTGAACGTGTGCTGCACTAACATCGCCTGGTATACGCATGTTTTCTACCATATCTTGAATATGATCTGGCGCTGGTCCAGTCACTTTAAGTAAAACAAAAGCCACTGCAAAGTTAACTAAAGCACCAACCGCACCAAAAGCATTAGGCGAGATACCAAAGAACCAATTAGGACCCATATCACCTAAGAATGAAGTGCCTGGAATAAACATAATACCTTTATGTTGGAATACATACAGCATAGTTACACCAATACCTGCAATCATACCCGAAACAGCTGCAGTACCACTCATTTTCTTAGAGAATATACCCATCATTAATGCTGGGAAAATACTTGATGCTGCTAAACCAAAGGCTAAGGCAACAGTACCCGCGGCAAATCCAGGTGGATGTAAGCCAAGGTAGCCTGAAACCAGTATCGCAATAGTCATTACAATACGCCCCGCCAATAACTCATTTTTCTCTGATAAATCAGGAGTTAAAACACCCTTCATTAAATCATGAGAGATTGAGGATGATATCGCAAGTAATAAACCGGCTGCGGTTGACAGTGCAGCAGCTAAACCACCTGCGGCTACCAAAGCAATTACCCAGTTTGGTAAATTAGCGATTGCTGGATTAGCTAGTACCATAATATCGTTATCAACAGTAACCATTTCATTTGTTACTTTATCGGCAGAATATTGAATTTTACCATCGCCATTCTTATCTTCAAATTTCAATAAACCTGTTTGCTCCCAATCTTTAAACCATTGTGGGCGTTCATCATAAACAAGGTTTTCACCTGCTGTAGGTTCAATAGTATTCATTAAGTTCAAACGAGCCATTGCGCCAACTGCTGGAGCTACAGTATAAAGTAAACCAATAAATATTAGTGCGTAACCTGCAGAAGAACGTGCCGCTTTAACTGAAGGAACAGTAAAGAAGCGCATAATTACATGAGGAAGACCCGCAGTACCAATCATAAGTGACATAGTGTAAGCGAACATATTTAATGTACCGCCTAAACTACTTGTTGTATATTCTTTAAAGCCTAAATCAGTTACCACCATGTCTAGCTTATCTAATAAGTAAACACCGCTACCATCAGCTAATGTACTACCTAAACCTAATTGTGGAATAGGATTACCTGTTAGTTGTAATGAAATAAATACAGCAGGAATCGTATAAGCAAAAATCATTACTACATATTGTGCAATTTGTGTATAAGTAATACCTTTCATACCACCAAGTACTGCATATACCCAAACAACAGCCATACCGATGCCTAAGCCTAATCCGTAATCTACTTCTAAGAAGCGAGAGAAAGCTACACCAACACCCTTCATTTGACCAATAATGTAAGTCAACGAAGCAATAATTAAACAAACCACCGCAACAATACGTGCAGTTTTAGAATAATATCGATCGAAGATGAATTCCGGTACTGTGAATTTTCCATGCTTACGCATGTAAGGAGCAAGTAACATGGCTAGTAGTACATAGCCACCTGTCCAACCCATTAAGAAAACTGAACCACCATACCCCATGAAAGCAATCATACCTGCCATTGAAATAAATGACGCTGCACTCATCCAATCGGCACCAATTGCCATACCATTTTGCATCGGGCTGATACCGCCACCTGCTACGTAGAAGTCACTCGTTGAGCCTGCACGTGCCCACCAAGCGATGCCGAAATATAAGGCAAATGTGCCAAATACAGCAATATATGTATATAGTTTTAACTCTTCCATGCCTAACCCTCCGCCTGATATTTTTTATCAAGCTTATTCATTTTCACGCCATACCAAAAAATTAAGGCAAGAAATGAGTAAATAGAACCTTGCTGTGCAAACCAAAAACCAAGTTTGTACCCACCTAGACGAATTTCATTAAGCGGCTCTACCAGTAATAAACCTAACCCAAATGAAACTGCAAACCAGATTGCAAGACATATAAAGATTAGGCGAAGATTTTCCGACCAATAAGTTTCTTTATTCTCCACAATAGTCTCCTAGCGATGTTGTAGCCCTTATTTCACGTTAATGTGTATTTTTATAAGGCTTTTATTGTAATAATTTCAGTAAAAGTATGGATATAGATTTTAGTCAGTAGTCATTATTATTAATAAAGACAAAAATCCATATTCAACTTCAACTATCATCAAATCTAGCAAGCTTTCATTTTTTCGGGTATTAAACTTTAGTCTAAATCAATAATTTAGCTAATGAATTGGTATATCAACAACATATGTTGGTCAGTATTTTAGGGGCTTCAAGAGCGAATAATAGTACAAGTGCAACTTTAGTCTACATTGTCACTTCAATGGTTGACTAGCTACCAGCACCACTCTAAATTATCATGGTTACCTTGCGAATTAGACAAACGCTTTTACAATTTGCTTGGCTATATCAATGCTTAATCCTATCCAACAAGAGCGTATACAGGTAATCAATATGGACACTGAACTTTCTGAAATTTATAGCTTCATCCAAAGTATTCCGCCGTTTGACAGTTTGCCACAACCTGCTTTAGCGCGTTTAATTAGAGAACTAGCTATTAATTATGTACGAAAAGATGAGTTCCTTCCTCCAAAAGGCGTGAATGAAGCACGTCTGTATATTGTTCGTAAAGGTGCCTTAAGCTGCCTTTCCAGTAGTAACGAATTAATTTCACGCTTAGGTGAAGGCGATTTATGCACCGAATTTTGCAAACAGAAATTGCAACCGATAAGCAACACAGATGAAATTAGTGGAAACGAAAATAATACTCCGCTCTTAACAGAGCAGCGTGTAAAAACCGATGAAGATAGCTTAGTTTATAGTTTAGATGCTCAAATATTGAGAGACATAGGTGAAAAATATCCAAGTATTAGTGACTATTTTAACCACAATTCTGCTGAACGATTAAAGAAGAAAATGTCTAAAATCAATGAAGAAGCCATTATCTCCTCTACCTTAATGAATATGCCTGTAAGCAACTTCTATCACTCTCCTGTTGCAGGTATCGAGGCTAGTCAAAGCATCCAACAAGCCGCCATACAAATGACAGAGCAAGGTTATACTTGCTTAGTGGTACTAGATAACAAAAGCTGCGTGGGGATAGTGACCGATAAAGACATACGTCGGCGCTGTGTTGCAGAAGGTTTACCCATTACAACAAGTATCGCTGAAATAATGACTCGAGAAATGAGTACTATTGATATAAAAAACAATGCTTACGATGCATTAATGACCATGACAGCGAAACATATACAACACTTACCAGTTACCAACCAAGGTGAAGTCGTGGGCATGGTAACGGTGACAGATTTAATGAATAATGAAGGTCATAATACGGTTAATTTCTCTAGCATTATTCATAAAGCTAAAAGTTTAGAACAGTTAATAGAAGTGAGTGCTTTACTACCTAAATTACAAATACGCTTAGCAAAATTAGGGGCCAGTGCTGATCATGTTGGCAAAAGTATTAGCGCTATTACTATGTCCTTTACCAAACGCCTTATTGAAATGGCCGAAGCAAAGCTTGGACCACCACCAGTTCCCTATGCATGGTTGGCTGCTGGCTCACAAGCAAGACAAGAACAACTCGCCCATTCAGATCAAGACAACGCCATCATTATTTGCGACTCTATGAAGCCAAGCGATGACGCTTGGTTTGAAAGTTTGGCTCATTTTGTTTGTGATGGTTTAGCCGACTGTGGCTTTATTTACTGTCCGGGTTATATTATGGCAACCAATGACAAATGGCGACAACCGGTAAAAAATTGGCAAAAATACTTTGATGGTTGGATTGACACTCCCAGTCCAGAAGCCTTATTGAATTCAAGTGTCTTTTTTGACTTAGAAACGATTTGCGGTGATACAAGCTTACTTGACAATGTTCGCACTAATTTGCTTAAAAAAACACAAAATAGCAGTTTGTTTATTGCCCATTTATCTAAAAATGCATTAGCTTTACGTCCTCCTCTTGGCTTTTTTAGAGACTTTGTTCTAAAACAAAATGGCAAGCACAAAGCCACGTTAGATCTTAAACATAATGGCATTGCTCCTATTGTCGATCTTGCTCGTATTTATGCTCTATCTCAGGGTATTAGTGCTGTTAATACCATTGAGCGTATAAAACAAGCTGCAGGCTCAGCAGCTATAACTCGATCATCGGCAGAAAACCTAATAGATGCATACGAATTTTTAGGAATATTACGTGTAAAACATCAAGCAAATCAATTAACAAAAGATATTGAACCTGATAATTACCTTTCACCGAAAGAGTTATCCAAATTAGAACGTGAGCACCTAAAAGACGCTTTTAAAGTTATTAAAACACTACAAGATTCAAGACAGGCAAACTTCTAATGCCAATAGGTGCGTTAATCAACTATATTTCAGGCTATGAAGCAAAACGGAAACGGTTATTAAAAAAAGCGCCTGAAGGGCCGTTAAAAGACTTTTTATCAACCCCTTTTCCGTCATTAGAGACACCTATCCATGAGTTAGGGATTTTAGCTGTAGACTTCGAGACTACGGGGCTAGACGCGAAAAAAGATAAACTGCTTAGTATTGGATTCGTTGCAATGGAGCAAGAGCAAATAAAACTGAACTCCTGTTATCACCAAATCATAAACACAACAACAAGATTAAAAGAAAGTAATGTTATTATTCATCAAATTACCGATGACCAGAAAGAGCAAGGTCAGCCTTTGGAGCTTGTCGTTAAAAAGCTATTAACAGCATTAACAGGTAAAGTAATGTTAGTACATTTCGCTCGAATAGAGCGACAATTTTTACAACAAGCCTGCCTTGAACTTTATGGGTTAGCACCTGACTTCCCCATCATAGATACCTTAGTGATAGCTAAACGTAAATTAGATAAACGTGATGTATCGTATGACCCATCAGAGCTACGCTTATCAAACTTGCGTCAAAAATATCAATTGCCTGATCACCACGGGCACAATGCGCTTAATGATGCTATCGCTACGGCTGAATTGTTACTTGCACAGATTAATGACAACAGTAAAAATGCAACAGTACAGCTAAAAGACATCCTCTTATAGTTTTGTAATAAAAGCGGTGTAAACTACTCAAAGATTGACCGATATTTCACCAACATTTAGATTGACGCTAACGATTTTATGCGATATTTAAGCCATTGATAAAAATCACTTAGTCAGCATGGTCGGTATAAGTTACAATCAATTAATGATGATAACTTAGGCTTACCGCTGAGTTGATCTTATACACCCAATTTATCTTACGCAGCAAAATTCCATTTGAATTTTAAATGCTCTTCGATGGATATCACTAAAGGACCCACATGAACTCATTACTTAACGTTGGAAATACTGGCACTCCACTCACTATTCTAGAAAAATCCACTTATGCACAATGGCTAAAATCACAAAACCAGAGTGCTCAAAACTGGTTAGAAAAAACCAGCTATCAAGGTGAAGGCCTTGCGTTATTGCCAAGTTTCTCTGTTGGTACTGAAGGTTCATTATCCCAAGCTATTTTTGTCGTTGATGATGCCAGCCATTATTTTTCTTGTGGTAACTTAATCACTCAGCTGCCATTAGGCCAATACAAGCTAGAAGCTACACCAGAGCACCAACAAGCCATATGCTTTGCTTGGTTAATCGGCGCTTATCAATTTTCCTCATATAAAACAGATCATAAAGAAAAAAAACTGCCTAGCCTTACTGTCGAAGAACCGACATTAGTAAGTAATGCGATTAAATACGCTGAAGCCACAGCCTTAGTAAGAGATTTAGTAAATACTCCTGCTGCCGATATGATGCCTGAAAACCTTGGCGATACTGCGCAGTCATTAGTTGATAGCTTTGGTGGAAAGCTATCACAAATTATTGGCGATGATTTACTGACTCAAAATTATCCCACGATACATGCCGTAGGTCGAGCAAGCGCCAATCAACCACGTTTAATTGACTTCACATGGGGTAATAAGCAGCACCCACAAATTACACTAGTAGGTAAAGGTGTCTGTTTTGATAGTGGTGGCCTAGATTTAAAACCATCTGCTGGTATGCGTAATATGAAAAAAGATATGGGCGGTGCTGCACATGTTTTAGGCTTAGCACGCTTAATTATGTCTCATGATCTTCCTATTTATTTACGTGTCCTTATTCCAGCTGTCGAAAATGCAGTTTCTAGTAATGCCATGCGCCCTGGCGATGTTATTACCACTCGCAAAGGATTAACGGTTGAAATAGACAATACTGATGCTGAAGGGCGATTAGTACTTTGTGATGCTTTAGCTGAAGCAGAAAATGATAAGCCTGACTTAATTATTGATTTTGCTACCTTAACTGGTGCAATGCGTGTTGCTTTGGGTACTGAATTACCAGGATTTTTCTCAACAAACGACGAGATTGCAGAGGGTATAACCAACGCTGGCAGCAAAATCAACGATCCTGTATGGCGTATGCCTTTGTACCAACCTTATAATGATTTATTTAAAAGTAGCATAGCTGACATGACCAACTGCTCTTCAGGTCCTTTTGGTGGCGCTATTACGGCTGCGTTATATTTACAAAAATTTATCAGTAAAGAAACTAATTGGGTACATTTTGACGTTATGGCCTTTAATGTTCGTCCCCTCTCGGGTCGTCCTCTAGGAGGTGAAGCCTTTGGTATTCGAGCTGTGTTTGACTATTTACAAATAAAATACAATTAACTATCAAGTAAAAATAGTGTGTTCACTAGCACTTATTCACACTATTTTTACTAAGCAATCCAGCAATATGACTTTAGCTCAATTTGATTAAATTTATTCCAACTAAAGTCCTATTGCTGAAAGTTATTCTTCTATTATATTCTGCTATGCTAAAAGAAATAGAGTTTTCTTAGTTACTTAAGGATAATAATAATGAATAATAAATTGATATCTGACATGCTATTAGCAATTTTGCTATCTCTATCTATCGGAACTATTCACTATTTGAGTGCCTATATATTTTCCTCCTTATTATTATCGACAATAGCCATTGCAAGTATCAGCTTTATATCACTATTCATTATCACCAAAAAAAGCCAACCTGCTTTAGATAACACCTCAACAGACACATCACAACACACCTCAAATCACTTCACAAATATTGGCGAAAAAATGGGAAGCCAAGTTAGTGAATTGGCAATCAACTCTGCCGAGATTAGCTTCTTTCTTACGAAATTAAGTGAAGCTATAGAAAAATCCAGTGACGATGTTGACCGTCTAGCCACCGCAGCTGAAGAAATGTCAATGAATAGCAAGCAAATACATGATAATGCTGAGCTCGCTTCACAACAAGCAAGCCAAGCCATGAATGCCAGTTCATCAAGTTCACAACAATTACATGATAATATTTCTGTTGTTAATTTACTTAGCGAATCAGTCAATAGCGCCTCAAGTAAAATTCAATCACTTGAACAAAAAGCACTTGAAATACAAAGTATTACTGATGTAATTGATGGTATATCTTCTCAAACAAATTTATTAGCATTAAATGCAGCAATTGAAGCCGCTAGAGCAGGAGATCAAGGTCGAGGGTTTGCTGTTGTAGCCGATGAAGTTAGAGCTTTAGCTGCTAAAACGGCTGATGCTACTCAGCAAATAGGCGAAATGCTCAAACAAATTAGTCAAGAAACGAATGAAACTACCACGGTTATGACTACAATTGTGAGTCAAACAGACAGTGTAGTTACTACCTTACAAGATTTGTCACAATCATTTACTGATATAGATAACTTAATGGCTGATTCATCCGCAGCTAGTAACCAAATTAGTCATGCACTCCAAGAACAAGATTTAGCCGCTGCCGAAATATCCACCTCTGTTGTGAGTTTACATGACTTTCTCGTTGATAAAAGCCGTGAGACTCAGCATATTTCAACACAAGCCCAAACACTGTCTAATAGTACGGAATCTATTTTCGTATATCTGTCAGAATTTGATAACGACACGCCAATCCATAACATGTGTAAGCAGGCTGAATTAGCAGCTCAAAAAGTCGGCGAACTTTTTGAACAAAGTATTGCCGCTAATAAAATATCACAGCAACAACTTTTTGACTTTAATTATAAACCTCTAGGTAATAGTGTTCCTGAAAAATTCACAACAAGTTTTGATAGCTTTACAGATCAATACCTACCTCAAATTCAAGAGCCCTTGTTGCAAGAATTCAGTGATATGATTTATGCCGGTGCCGTTGATATTAATGGCTATTTTCCAACGCATAACAAATGTTTCTCTAAGCCGCTAACCGGTAATCCTGAAACTGACATGGTTAATAATAGAACCAAACGATTATTTACCGACCCAACAGGCATACGTTGTGGCCAACACACCGACAAGTTTTTATTACAAACTTACAAACGTGACACTGGTGAAATCATGCATGATGTATCCGCGCCTATTTTTATAAATGGCAAACATTGGGGCGGCTTCAGAATCGGTTTTAAAGCAAAATAATAAATGGTATTTATTATTCTATCCAATGCACTTTACCACCGGTAAGTAACTATATTAATTGATAGCTCATAACATGCTTAGCATTAATGCTTGAGTTATCAAACCCAATCAAAATAGAAACACATACTGCTGTAATATAATTATCTTTACCGCAACAATAATTTATTTAATACTGATACGCTAGACTAAAGTATAAGGTTAAAAATCTTCTCTTTAGACTTATGTCTAATTTCTTTAAGTAGATATTAATTTTACCTTAAGACTCGAATGAACACTTAATCCATGCCATATCGGAAAGTAGAGACAAAAATCTATTTTTATAATAAAAATAATTAATACAACAAATAATATTGCCTTAGGCAGATAAAATGGGGAAGCATAATGTTTAAAATTCAAAAAAGTAAAACCTTGTTAGCAATAGGTCTTTTAACGATGGCGGGTGCTGCAAATGCAGGTTACACCTTCGATCTTTCTGACAATGATAAATTGACTTTTGGCGGTTATATTAAAGTTGATGCTCGCTACACCGATGGTGATGTTTCTCCAACAGATTATTGGTACGGTAGTGGCTCAGTCGCAGAAGGTGGCACCTCTAATTTTGGTATTGCAGTAAATGAAACTCGCTTTAATACTAAATATGTACATGGCGATGTTACCGGCTTTATTGAAATGGACTTTTATGGTGACGCCGTTTCAGGTGGTGGTAATGAAATAGTATCTAACTCATCAAATCCGCGTTTGCGCCATGCATTTATTCAATATAAAAACATATTAGTAGGTCAAACTTGGACAACGTTCCAAAACACTAGCTCTTTAGCTGAAGCCGCTGATTTCGGTGGACCACTCAATGCTTCTGCTTTCATCAGACAAGGTCAAATTCGTTATACCAACGGTGGTTTACAATTATCATTAGAAAATCCACATTCTGACAAAGGCGATAGCAGCCAAGATTCTATTCCTGACTTCATTGCTAAATATACTTTTAAAGGTGATTGGGGTAACGTTTCAGTGTCTGGTTTGGCACGTCAATTAAATACCGTAGGTGGTAGTACAGAATCTGCTTTAGGTTTCGGTATTGCCGGTCGCATTAAAACTGTTGGTAAAGATGATTTCCGTTTTCAAGTACATGGTGGTAACACTGGTCGTTACGTTGGTGTAGTTGCTGCTAGAGATTTAGTCGGCGAGAAAGCTGAAAAAACCACTTCATTTATGATGGCTTACCGTCATTTTTGGACTGACGATATGCGCTCAACAGTATTTTATGGCAGCACAGATGCCGATTTAGCTGATACTAAACGCAATCACGTGGCTGTTAACTTATTTAAAGATATCACTAAACAGCTTTCATTTGGTGCTGAAATTGGTAACTTTGAAATGGATGAAGTTGACAGAGATTCAACATACCTACAACTGTCAGCTAAATACGTTTTATAGCGCTTAACCACTAATAACTATATTAACTTGCGTTAATCAACCTCGAGTTGAGGTTGTTTTGAGGAAGCATTTGCTTCCTCTTTTTCAGAAAATAACAATCTTCAAAATCATCTCTCCAACTCTATTAATCAGTACTATAATTATCATGAAAATGACTGATATCGCTGCTATTTCTATGTAGATTAGATCTATAAAGGTCTATACTAAAACTTAATAGCTTTTCTATAAAAGAGGTTTCTATGCGACTTTTACGTAAATTTACTATCCAACAGCGCTTAATATTACTTATAGCCTTGGTTTTATCTGGTTTTATCATTCTAAGCTCAATTAGCTTATCTCAAGCATATCAATCATTATTAAAACAAAAATATAATACTAATCAGCAAGTTGTTGAAACTGCCTATGGTGTAGTAGAACATTTTCATCAACAACAAAACGATGGCTTATTAAATGAAGAACAAGCTAAAAAGCAAGCAATGGAAGTACTTAATAGCTTGAGATATGAAGACGGTAATTATTTTTGGATAAATGATTTTACACCTCGCATAATTATGCACCCGATAACACCTGCACTTAATGGCAAAGATGTTGGTACCACAAAAGATCCTGATGGAACTCTTCTATTTATTAATATGGTTAATATTGTGCGAGACAAAGGTGAAGGCTTTGTCCCTTACAAATGGCCGAAGCCTGGTATCGACCAGCCAGTAAATAAAATATCATTTGTTAAAGGATTCACGCCTTGGCAATGGATTATTGGCTCAGGTACCTATATTGATGATGTAGATACTATATTTGAAACTCAACGAAATTCATTACTGATTTATGTCTTCATCTTAATACTATTGATAACCCTTCTTGGTTATATTATCGGCAAAAGTATTATCACACCTACTCACGAAGCCTCTGACTTAATGAAAGATATTGCTGAAGGAGATGGCGACTTAACCCGCACGTTAGATGAAAAGGCACAAGATGAGATTTCACGTTTAGCACACTATTTTAATGAGTTTACGACTAAAATGCGTGATTCCCTTGCCGATGTAGCAAACAACGCTAATATTGTACTTAGCCGTGCTCAGTCAGTTGCAGATGCCAGCGAAAGCGCACAGTTATTAACACAAAACCAAAGTGATATAACTACACAAGTCGCAACGGCAATGGAGCAAATGACGTCACAAATACGTGATGTAAGTAATAATGCATCTGCTGCTGAAAATGCCGCCAATGACGCACAAAATAACACAAATCACGGGAAAGAAATCATTGCAAACACCATAACCCAAATGCAGTCTTTATCAACTAATATTGATGGTGTTTCACAAGTGGTAACTAGCCTTGCGGCTGAAAGTGACAATATTGGTTCGGTACTTGATGTAATTCGCGGTATTGCCGAGCAAACCAATTTATTAGCACTCAATGCTGCTATTGAAGCAGCTAGAGCCGGAGAACAAGGTCGTGGCTTTGCTGTCGTTGCTGATGAAGTACGAACACTTGCGAATAGAACAGAACAAAGTACTAATGAAATTCAGCAAATGATTCAAAAGTTGCAGGCAGGTGCACAAGAAGCAGTAGCTGCAGTACAAGTTAGCCAAGACATTTCTAACCAAACTGTAGAACAAACGAGTAAAGCTAATGATGCTTTATCTGAAATAGATAAACTAATGGAACTTATTTCAGAAATGAATACTCAAATAGCACGTGCAACAGAGCAACAAACTCAAGCCGCTGATGAAGTCAATTTACGTATTAATGATTTAGCCGGAATGACAGATGAATCGCTAGCAACATCAGAGTCACTTTTAGATGCTAGTTCGGAGCTAAGAGCCAGTAGCCATAGCATGTCAGAGGTAGTTGGACGATTTAAGTTCTAATTGATACAAGATAAATAATAAATCGGTAAAATAAAAAAACCAGTACTTACAAATTGTAAGTACTGGTAAAACCATCAAAAATTTTTAATCGACTGACCCAAAGGAATAAGTTGAATCAAGGTGCAAAGAAGAAACTTGATGATTATGTGTCCTGAAGCATAACCACCAAGCTACTGCCTTACTCCATTAGTTAAAGCGCCTGAGAGAGCATTCATTTGCCTCAACCAATATAGAAATGATAATGATTTGCATTTACATAGTCAACTATTATTTTCATTTATTTTAAATTTTTTTAGGCGCGAAAATATTGAATGGCAATAATCCATTCTTAGTAATGTTATCTTTACTCGATTTTTGGGGGAATAGTTGCAACGCTAACAGCGTCAAAAAGGTATTAAGCCACTTAAAGATTATTCTAAATGGCTTAATTAGATAACTAAATTCAGGACAAATTTACTTTTTCAATTTGGCAAAAGCATCGGCAAAAGCATTACCCATTACAGCATTTTCTACTTTTTGACTTTTAGGCTTATGTTGCTTTCTTGGCGCAGCTTCTTGAGGCTTGTTACTTTTAGGCTTATATTGACTACTTGTCTTTTCATGCTTTGCCTGAGAACTACCATCGCTCTTACTGACACTATCATCTAAACGCATAGTTAAGCTAATACGCTTGCGAGCAGCATCAACCTCCACGACTTTAACTTTAACTATTTCACCAGCTTTGATGATTTCTCGTGGATCACTAATAAATTTATCAGTAATTGCCGAAATATGTACTAAACCATCTTGATGCACACCTACGTCAACAAATGCACCAAAATTAGCAACGTTGGAAACAACCCCTTCAAGCACCATACCAACTTCTAAGTCAGTTATGTTATTAACACCATCAACAAAAGTCGCTGTTTTAAATTCAGGTCTTGGATCTCTGTTTGGCTTGACTAACTCTTTAATAATTTCTTTAATCGTCACTTCACCAAATTGCTCAGTTGCTAATTCACTGATATTAACTTTCTGTAATTGCTCTGCGCTATTAAGTAAATTGGCACTATCAATATTAAGCTGCTTAATAATGCTTTCTACAATAGGGTATGTTTCTGGATGAACAGCACACTGGTCAAGGGGATTGTCACCACCACTAATACGTAAAAATCCAGCCGCTTGTTCAAAAGCTTTTGGCCCTAAACGAGCGACTTTCTTTAATTGTTTTCTATTACTAAAAGCGCCCTGTTCATCACGAAACTGTACAATATTATTCGCCATCGTTTTATTTAAGCCAGCAACGCGAGTTAACAATGCCACAGATGCTGAATTTAAATCAACACCAACAGCATTTACACAATCTTCTACAACATCATCCAAACTTTTACTTAACTGACTTTGACTCACATCATGCTGATATTGACCTACACCAATAGCTTTTGGGTCAATCTTAACTAGTTCAGCTAAGGGATCTTGTAAACGTCTTGCGATAGACACTGCGCCACGTATTGAAACATCAAGGTCTGGAAATTCTTTCGCGGCAAATTCAGAGGCAGAATAAACCGACGCCCCGGCTTCGCTTACTATCATTTTTTTCGGTTTCGCTAATCCCGTAGTAGAGTCAAATTGCGCAATAACATCACTAACTAATTTATCACTCTCACGGGATCCAGTGCCATTACCAATAGCAATTAATTCAACCTTATGTTGACGACATATATTAACCAAAGTACGTACTGATTTATCCCAATGATTTTGTGGAGCGTGAGGAAAAATAGTGGTGGTATGTAGTAATTTACCCGTGGCATCTACAATGGCAATTTTACAACCTGTACGTAAACCGGGATCTAATCCTAGTGTTACTTTCGCCCCTGCAGGTGCTGCCATTAATAAGTCTGATAAATTTTCGGCAAACACTTTAATTGCCTGTTGCTCAGCTTGCTCACGTAACTGTGTTAAAATTTCATTACTTAAACTAACGCTCAACTTACTTTTCCACGCTAAACGCACAGTACTGGTTAAAAAGCTAGCCGCTTTTTGCTGTGTTAAACGCAATGTTAAATGATCATTAATAACTTGTTCAGCACTGGAAACTGCATTTTTTTCCTGACTAGGATCAACATCAATTTTTAACTGCAAAAAACCCTCATTACGGCCACGCAACATTGCAAGCATACGATGTGAAGGGACTGTTTTTAATTTTTCACTATGGTCGAAATAATCTCTAAACTTAGTACCTTCTTTTTCTTTACCTTTCACAACTTTACTTGTTAAATGCGCTTGCTTAAGGATATGGCTACGTAGTTTTTGTAATAGGTTAGCGTCTTCACTAAAACGCTCGGCTAAAATAGCACTAGCGCCCGCCAAAATCGCTTCAACATCATCAAAACCAGCATTCTTGATAGCGACCTTACCTAAGTAAGCATGCGCTTCTTGTTCAGGATCTAACTGCCAATTATTAAAAAGACTAGTCGCTAATGGCTCAATGCCTGCTTCAATAGCAATTTGCCCTTTGGTGCGACGCTTAGGCTTATAAGGCAAATATAAATCTTCTAACCGAGTTTTATTATCGGCACTGTTAATCTGTTTAGCTAATTCTGCCGTTAGTTTATCCTGTTGCTTTATGCTGGTTAAAATAACTTGGCGTCGAGCCTCTAAATCACGAAGATAAACCAATCGAGTTGCTAGCTCACGCAAGTGATTATCATCCAAACCTTCTGTTGCCTCTTTTCTATAACGAGCAATAAAAGGTACGGTTGACCCATCATCTAATAAGTTAATAGCGGCATTAATTTGAGAGGTTTTAACTTTAAGTTCTTGAGCGATTTGCTCACTAATTTGCTCGGCAATAGCTGACATTGATTTACAGTTCCAACGTTAAATAAATAAGTATTTTCCAATAATGGCAAATCATACCAGAAAGTCGCTTTGTCGAATAACTACTAATATGCATTTAACTACTTTTGAACAAAATATAAGTGTATCAAAAAGAGTATGTAGCACTATGGTGCTAAATATTAAATAACCTATACCAGTTAATATGCTAAGTAATAAACACTTTAAAATGACAAGAATCACCTTGGTTTCCTTCGTTTTCGGTATATGGACATACCAATTTTTTACTCGTGATATTTACTCATGGTTTATAGAAGAAAACTCACTTTAGACTTTTGTTAGATGTTATTTTTACAATAAATTAGGAATTCATTATGCTTAAAGGAAAAACAGCTTTAATCACAGGATCAACAAGCGGTATTGGTTTAGCAACAGCACATACACTTGCTGAACAGGGCATCAACTTAGTTTTACATGGTTTAATGAGTCAAGCAGAAGGCGAACAATTAGCAGAAAAATTCTCAAAAAAATATCATATAAAAACTATGTTTGATAAGGCGAATCTCATGGACTCTCATGAAATTTCAGCTTTTATACATAATGCTTTAGAGGTTATGGGTTCAATTGATATTTTAATTAACAATGCTGGTATTCAGCATACTGAAAGCATAGCTACCTTTCCTGAAGATAAATGGAATGCTATTATCGCAATTAATTTAACCGCTGCATTTCATACTATTCAACAGTCATTACCTAACATGAAAAATAATGGCTGGGGCCGTATAATTAATATTGCTTCAGTTCATGGTTTAGTTGCATCATTGAATAAATCAGCTTACGTAGCAGCTAAGCACGGTATTGTTGGTTTAACAAAAGCAGTAGCACTCGAGTGCGCTGAACAAAGTATTACTGTCAATGCTATTTGTCCAGGATGGGTCGATACCCCATTAATTAATAACCAAATTAATGAAATAGCACAGAAACAAGATGTTGAATTTGAACAAGCTAAATATAATTTAGTCACGGCAAAGCAACCATTACCTGAAATGATGGATCCTCGCCAAATTGGTGAATTTATTTTATTCTTATGTAGTAATAGTGCTCGCAGTATAACAGGCTCATCTTTACCGATGGATGGTGCTTGGACTGCACAATAATGTAAAGAGAATTGAAGATGACAATAACTAAAGGTGAAAAAATACGTCGACAAGTAATGGGCGAGGAATTTGTTGATCGGGCTTTAAATAATGCCGATGAGTTCACTCAACCTATGCAAGATTTTATTAATGATCATGGTTGGGGGTCAACTTGGCAACGAAGCGGTATAGACCTTAAAACCCGCAGTTTAGTTACCATTGCCATGCTTGCCGCCTTAAGAACACCACAAGAATTAAAAGGTCATATTCGAGGCGCGCTAAATAACGGTGCGACAATGGAAGAAATACGTGAAGTAATTCTTCATAGTGCCGTATATTGCGGTGCTCCTGCAGCACAAGAAGCCTTTCGAGCGGCCAAAGAAATACTCAACAACCACTAGATCAACTTTACTAAGGCATATCATTGTTATGACTAATAACCTCTTTTTGAGTATTTTACCGACACCATTAGGCGACCTTGCCATTTTTTCCGATCATGATGCTATTTATCGGGTTAAATTTACCGATCGCGTTAAAGATATTGAATTAATGAATACCGATATTTATCAAGAAAACGAAATAACACTATTAGCCAAAAAACAGCTCTCTCAATATTTTGACGGTAAAAGAAGTACATTTAACTTACCTTTAGCCCCTCAAGGAACGTCATTTAGACAACAAGCCTGGCAGGCGTTACAAAAGATCCCCTATGGCGAAACTCGTTATTACAGTGAACAAGCCGAATTAATGGATAATACTAAAGCAGTGCGAGCCGTTGGTGCTGCCAATGGTGCGAACCCTATTTCTATTATTATTCCTTGCCATCGCGTGATAGGTAAAGATGGCAGCTTAACCGGTTATGCCGGAGGCTTAGAAAGAAAAGCTTGGCTGTTGAATTTAGAACAAAAGGAAGTACAAAACAAACAAGAGTTTGAATTAAAGTAGTCTTCACTACATTATGACTTTATACAAAAAAACACCAATCATGATGATTGATGTTTTTATTTTAATGGCAGACTTTTAAACAAAGCCGTACCATTGTTTGCTAAAACCATTTTGATGTGAATGCTACTTATCCGAAAGGATAAAGATTTACACCTTGAACAACACGATTCACTTCACCAGTAGGGCAAGGATTGTCTGGGGTGAAATTTAAAGATAATGATTTATAGAACGACAGTATTTGGCAAATAACAATATAAGGTAGCCCAAGCCATACATCACTAAGATCGTCAGGCACTTCTGGTAAAAGGCCCTTTAATGTAACCACTTTCATCGCAATAGCATTGGCAGTTAACTCATTGACCATATCATTATCATAATGACTAATATATTCATCATTTGAGTCAAGCATTATGATGATACTCTTCTCATCAACGTTCGATTTCGGTCCGTGTCGAAAACCCAAAGAACTTTCACAAAAACAACCTATTTTACCGGCAGTTAATTCTAAATATTTTAACGATGCTTCTTTTGCCATTCCAGAAAGTGCTGCAGAGCCTAAGAAAATTTGTTTGGTATTATTCAGCTGACTAATGTCTTGTATTGTTGGGCACAATGTTTCAATCACATGTTGTGCTGCGTCAATAGCAAAAGCTAACTGCTTATCATCTGCAGCAAAAATAGCGAGTGTCGCAACATACATTGAAGTAAAACTACTGGTCATTGCAAAACTTTGATCAAGTGATTGGCTTGGCATTAAAACACTGAATGCTTTTTCAGACTCATTGGCATACCTAGCAAGACTGCCATCTTCATTACACGTGATGACCAAATGGTAACAATCATCAAGTACTTGATCTGCTAGTTTAATCGCAGCAACACTTTCAGGGCTATCACCTGAACGCCCATATGATACTAGTAACGTGGGAATACTGCTAATGAGGTACTGATCAGGACTTGATACAATATCCGTAGTACTTACAGCCTCAACTAAACGGTTACATGCTTTCGTTAAATGCGGTGCTAATGCCTCACCAACATAGGCAGATGTACCGGCACCCGTTAGAATGATACGTAAATTTTCTTTTGCCAAAACACTTTCTAACCAAGGTGCTAATTCATCATTATTACGTACTAAATCACGGGTAATTGACCAACACTCAGGTTGTTGTGTTATTTCTTTTGCCGTCCAAAAAGCATTGTTTTTCTTTAAGCTCTCGGTAGATATTGATAAGTACTCATTCATTATTTTTTTACTCTTGATGTTGTTTGAAAGTGACATGCATCCGCATATATTTTAGTCACTTGCATAATATTATTTAACACTAAAGCTTTAGGTGAATTATTAAGCTTGCCAGCTATTACAGCATCATATTGCTTTGGCATAAATTGACTCAATAAAGGCAATGGAATCTCAATGCCTTTAAGGTTTTCAAATAACTTATCTATTGCTTTCTCAATGACTTCATTATTCCAATAATAGCGAATACGATCACTAAAACTATAACGTCTATAAGTTGCTAAATTGTTTTGGTCATGTGGATAAAATTTATCCCAGCCATTTGGATTCTCTAACATAACGGTTTCACAAACTTCACGTAGATTTGATAGTGAAACATTATCTACTAACTCTTGCTCAATAAAACTTAATGCAAAAAGCGATTCTCGAAGAGCAAAAGTAAGTTGAGGTCCCACTTTTAAAATAGCAAAATGATCTTGCACTAATGCTTTATATGCTTCAGGAGGTTGATAATCTGTAGAGTGTGCTTCAAATACCAGTCTTGGCATGCTAGCCCCAAAACTTTTTAATGGTTTAGCTTTTTCTGCGTCATATTTAAAGACAGTAAAGTTATCAAACTCTACACCGGGTTGAACAACTAACCCAATCACTCGTGTCCAAGCGTCATTTAAGCCTTTTGCTAAAAACTCAGCTTCATGAACACTAATTGTTTCTTTAACATTACTTACAGGGGTAACTTCTAAGGTATCGATTTCTTCTTTAGCACCGCCTGGTGGAGGTACTTCAGTACCCACAATATATAAAATATCTGATTTACCAAATTCACGTATCGCTGTTTCTTCAGCTACTTTACAAAGTATCGCAGCTCGCTTAGCAACTGTCTCATCTGAAAGAGGTGCTAAGTCATCCACACATTGCATGCTGGTGTCTAAATGAATTTTTTTAAAACCAGCAGCAACATAACTTTCGATCAATTGCTTTGATTTTTCCATCGCATCAGTTGCTGTATCACTAGTCCAACAAGTTGGCCCTAAATGATCGCCACCAAAAATGATGTTAGCTATCGGAAATTTAACCTTTTCAGCGATTTTTTTTACAAAAACGGTAAAGTCAGCAGGCTTCATATTGGTGTAGCCACCAAATTGATTAACCTGATTTGCTGTCGCTTCTATAAGCACAGGAGAATTATCTTCAACGCCTTGAAGCAATGCTGCTTCTATTACTGTCGGATGAGCGCTACATACAGAATAAATACCACGTGGAATACCATTCTTGTTGTCTGTCATTATCTGTGTTATTTCATTCATAAAAAGCCTTAAGGTAAACTAGTAATCCAATAATCATTTATTAAAAAGTGAAATCTAACATTGTTTACACATCTTTTCAAATGCTTTTGTTTTTTTATCTATTTATTTACATTTACTTTATTAACCACGCAAGAAACTTAACTAATTTCCTATTGAGCTAGGCATGTTGAGTTTTATTGCAATAAACAATATTAAAATATAAATAAATCATTATTTAACAAAAAATACCCTATATATTCATTAGGTTAATATAAGCTAATGGTTACTAGCTTAACTATAATTTCACCAACAACCTAGGTATTTTTATGACTCATCAAAAGCCAAGAAATACGCTGAAATCAACGCAATCAACATACCAATCCCCACAACAAGTGTTGGTAATACCGAAAGCATTATTAATGAAAGGATACTGGTAATAATAGGCGGCAAGCAATTCACAAGAGGGCTAACAACAATCGCTTTTCCATATCGAAAAGCGAATACTAAAAATAATGCTCCAAAAGAGTTTAATAAACCAATAGTAAAAGCTAATCCAGCCCCATCCCAATGCCAATTAGCGGCCATTGGCGTATCAACCATTAACCACGCAACCGGGCAAAGCAGTAAACTAGTAAGTGCCATATAAAAGAAAATGCTTTCGGCTTCTATTTTTTCATTAGCATACTTTATAAAGTAACCTTGAACCCCCCAAGCAAGAAAAACTAATAATGCAAAGATCAACCAACCAGAATGTTCTCCACCCGCTCCTGCTTCAGAGTAATTTAAGAATGGCACAGCAATTATTGCTAGCGCAATACCAAGCCAGCCTTTTACTCCTGCTCTTTCTTTTAGAAAAATCAGCGACATAATAATAGTGACAACAGGTGCTAAAGCAATTATTGGAAAGATTAAATACGCAGGACCATTGGCAATTGCACCTGAATATAAAATGAGCTGTCCTACACCGCCGAGTAAGCCAATAATACTGCCAAATATTATTGAAAACTTTCCTGTATTTAATTTCCAATCCACACTTTTTAATGCAAAAAACGCTGGTACTATCATGGATAAAGCCCACATTATAAAACCAAGCTCTGCAGGAAAATTATTCTGCTCAGGAATAGAAATCAATGCTCCCCATGTTCCCCATAGCGTTATAGTGATTATTGAAAACGTCAACCAGCTATACTTACTATTTTTTGTTTTTAATACACCTACGTGCTTTCCTTTATCGACATCAGTTGTACTCATTATTTACCTCTTATTATGAATTATGTAAAATTTTCAAAATAAGTTAATTATTTTTAACAAAAATGATAACCCATTCTTTTAACTTATATTTTACTTACTTTCTATTTAACCAACCTAATGTATAACGGCTTGAAGCATTATCGTTGTGCATTAGTGGGCTTAACTCGATAACCAATGCCATTTAAATACCTTGTTATACGCTTCATTATTTACTGATTATTTCATACTACATCACCCTACGACTTATGACAACAAACGAAAGCTTCATATATTATTGTTAGTTAAAAAATGAAAGGTAACGAGGCTTGAATAAATTAGAGACAATACTGTATTACTTCTCCTTCTTATAAAGCTTCTAGCAGCAAATGTTATTTCACTATTAAAAATATTATAGTGATAAGTATTCATTATAACTTTGACATGACCCCAGCTATTCAAGTAATAAAGAGATCCCCCCAAAAAAAACGTAAATAAAGAAAACTAAAAACAGACACTATGAAGGAACTTGAAAGATACATTCTCTTTTGTTACTGTTTTAATGTTACAAATAAAACAAAAAAAACATTGAATTAAAATAAATATTAAGGCAGGAAGTCATGAAGGATATATTTGTAAAGAATGCGTTAACAGTAGCAATTGGCCTGTTTTTTTGTACAAATACCGCTTATTCAGCTGAAAATCAAAAACAGTCTGAAAGCGATATGGAAGTAATTACAGTTACTTCTTCTCAATCAGGTTTAATAAAAGCATTAGATTATAAGCGTGATGCTGATTCTATAATGGATGGAATTACCGCAAGTGAATTAGGTGCATTCCCTGATGCTAACGTTGCTGACTCATTATCGCACATAACCGGTGTTACCATCGATAGAACCAGTGGTGGTGAGGGTAAAGGCGTTAATATTCGAGGTTTAGGGCCCGAATTTAGTATTGTTACGATTAATGAACGCATTATGGCAACTGACTCAAGTGGTCGTGAATTTGCTTTTGATGTATTGCCAGCAGAAGTTATTTCAGAGGCTTGGGTTTTAAAGTCGAGCAAAGCTTCACAATTAGAAGGCAGTATTGGTGGTGCAGTCAACCTTGTTACCGCACGACCTTTTGACAATCTAGGCACACATGGATCGGCTTCTTTCACAGGCCAGTATGGCGATCAAGCTGAAAAATATGGTTATAAAATGACCGGTGTAGGCTCGCACACCTTTGCTGACGACACCATGGGAATTTTATTCTCTGCCCTTTATAGTAGAACACCTACACGAACAGATTCATTATCAGATAATAACTTTAATGCCGCATCAGCAGATAACTGGAACTGGGATCGTAATGGTGATGGCGACACGAATGATGCAGCAGATAGAGAATTAGTTTTTCCCGGCACTATCGCTTACACAGCATACGAAGAAAATAAAGAGCGGACAGCTATTTCAGCAGCTTTTCAATATCGCCCTAATGATGACTTAGATATTGTAGTTGACGCCCTGTTCACTCGCTTAGATACACCGGTGAAAGGCTATACAGAGTCTTATTATTTTCCCGACTCTTCAAATTGGAGAGATGTAGAATACGGAGGACCAACAACTGAATTAAATCCTGACGGTATTTTAATCACAGGGTTAACCGTTGATAACTTAGTGCCACAATTAGTGACTTTAGAAGAACATCGTGTGGTTGACACTTTAAACTTAGGCCTCAACGCTAAATATAACTTAACAAAAAACTCAGTACTTAGCGGTGACTTATATTTATCAAATGCAAAACGTGAAGCAGGTGGTAAGGATAGATTTGTTGTTTCAGTTCCTTTAGCATCCGTTGCTGGTTCAACAACATCCAGAGTGACGTTAGCACCAGGAGAGCTTCCCAGTATTGATCTCAATTTCATTGATAATACAGCAGGCATTAGTGAAGTTAGTGATTTAGTAGAGAATAGCCAATTTGGTCCTCATTTCACCAAACTAGAAGGAGTTGACATAGAAGATGAAGTGATTGGTGCCTCACTTAAATATGATCTCTTTTTAGATATGCCTATTATTAATAATATTCATACCGGTATTGTTTATAATAAACGTACAAAAGAACGTACACAACTTGATAACGTTTCTTCTATGTCTTTATATAGCGGTGCTCCATTTTCATGGTCAGATGTGGGTGTTGATGTTGTTCAAGCTTTTCCTTTCGATAACTTCTTAGACAATGTAGGTGGTGATTTCCCTCGAGAGTTTGCTATTTTTGATGTTGAACAAGCTTTCAATGGCGTTAGAGCCGCTGATGGCAATCCAAATATCATAGATCCTGTCACAGGCGTACCTTATGTGGATGATTATTCAGACGCACTTTTTCCTACATGGAATTCAGATTTGTCTGGTGCAGTTGCAGAAGAAACGATTGCTCTTTACCTAGAAGCTGATTTTAGTCATGAATTCGATTCAGTAAACGTTTCAGGTAATATTGGGCTTCGCTACGTTCAAACTGAAACTACCTCAACAGGTTGGGATTGGCCAATTGCTTATATTGATCAATCACCCGCCGATATATGGACACATATCGTTGTCCATGGTGAGAGAACACCTATTTCAATTAGTAATGACTATAGTGAATTATTACCATCAGTTAATTTGCAATTCGAATTTTCTGATGAATTAATTGTGCGTTTTTCTTACGCAGAAGTAATGGCAAGAGCAGAAATTGATAAACTGTCAACACAAATAGATACATCCCCTTCCACTTGGGGCGAATACACCATTAACAAGCTTGGTAACCCTGACTTAACACCTGTTACGGCTGAACAAGTCGATGTCTCTATTGAATGGTATTATCAAAAAGGCTCATCGCTATCAGCGGCATTATTTTACAAAGATATCGATGGTTTCGTTCAAGGAGGGCAAGATGTTTACGTCAACAACAGAGAAGATGCGCCAGTTTACAGTGTAAATAACCCTCGACCATGGGATCCTCAAGGTTTTGAAGATGTCGTATTTGGGGTAAATCAACCGCTAAATTTAGACCAAGCTAAAGTATTAGGTTATGAATTTGCCATGCAACACTTTTTTGAGTCTGGCTTTGGCGTTGTCGCCAATTATACCTATATTGATACAGAGTCTATTGTAGATGGTTATGTTATTGGCGTATTAGCCGGAATTCCTGACACAGCGTATTCACTTAGCTTAATGTATAATAACGACTACATGAGTTTAAGCTTATCCGCTGATCACACCGAAAGCTTTGTAACCTCTCATTGGTCATCATTAAATGCTCCTAATGCTGACGGTATAACTGAAAGTACGTATAAAGCGATTGCAACAGCTTCTACTTGGGCATCAGCCTCTGCGACCTTCTATATATCTGAAGGCTTAGAGACTTTTGTTCAAATTGATAATCTTTTAGATGATGGCTGGCAAGGATACAACGGCTCAACAAGCTTAACAGGCTCTGGTGGCTACTCTGAATGGGGCCGGAGTTATAGTGTAGGCGTTAGATATAAGTTTTAAGACCTAAAAAATAAAAAGGAGCTGATATGAAAATATTAGCTCCTTTATATTCTTACACTATTAAAATAAAAATGCTAATCAACATCAATAATAATTAGCTTAACGTTTTTTGATTGAAAATAGTCTATATATTGAGAAGGAATCTTATTGTCCGTGATGAGTATATCAATTGAATCAAGCGAATCGATGATATATAATCCACTTCTCCCGAACTTAGAAGAATCGGTAACAACAATAACTTCTTTTGAAATATTACACATTAAACGATTTAATGTTGCTTCATGTTCAAAATGTGTCGTGAAACCTGAAGATATTTCCACACCATCCACACCTAAAATCACTTTATCAAAGCGAAGATTATTAAGGCTCGCTTCTGCTTGACGTCCATAAAACGATAATGACTTTTGTCTTAACGTTCCACCAGTCATTAGCACTTCTGAGTTTTGTAAATGAGAAAGCTCAGTGGCTATATTTAAACCATTAGTCATTACAACTAGATTTTCATGGTTCTGCAATAACTTGGCTATTTCTTCGGTAGTGGTGCCGGAATCAAGTATTATTAACTCATCATTATTTATTAACTGTACAGCGGCTTCGGCCAACTTTTCTTTAATGTGAGAGTTTTTGCAATGCTTTTCTTTTACTGATAATTCTTTAGTTATCTTACTAATTGCAACAGCGCCGCCTCGAGATCTAATTAATAATCGTCTTTTACTGAGGTCATTTAAGTCAGTTCTTATCGTAACAGTCGAAACATCAAACTCACTAGCCAATTGTGCTACGTCGACACGGCTTAACTCATTTACTTTATCAATAATTTTCTGGCGTCTTTCAATAGTATTAAGCATATTTAAGTTACTATATTTTTTATTTAATAGTTAGTATTTTAACAGTAATCGAGTAACGCATCAACGAAAGATAATGAAGACCTTATTTTAATCAAAATTTCTATTTTAACCATATAAATCAAGTATTTCTTCTTACATATGCCTTCAATACCCTTCAGTAACAATTAAAGACATGCTAAAAAACAATAAATCAAAGATAATTTTTTATAATAATAACAGGTGGTTATACAATTAACCTTGTCACTTTTATTAGTTGTAAGTTTTACATTAATGGTAAATTTTTCATATTACCACTCCCGCCCTTTACCTTTCATTTGTTTTCGATTAGTATGTTTTATCTTAAATAAATTAATATCAACCATTTTTGGAAAGTATATGAAACTTATGGCAACATCTCGTATTTTTATAATATCTGTCTTTATATTATTTACTCTAACCGTGAATGCTCAAGCGGATAGTAGTGACCATATTTTTGAAAAACTCAATAATGGTCTCGCCAAAACACCTCCAATGGGGTGGAGCAGCTGGAATCAATTTGGCGTAGAGATAAATGAACAATTGATTATCGAAACTATCGATGCAATGGTAAACAATGGTATGAAAGACGCCGGCTATATTTACGTTAATTTAGATGATGGTTGGCAACAAGATAAGGGGAACCGTAAGAATAAACCCTTAGATTTTGATAAAGAGAAATTCCCTAGAGGGATAAAATATTTAGCCGATTACGCTCATGAAAACGGAATGAAGTTAGGAATTTATTCTGGTCCTGGACAAACCACATGTGCAGGCTACTCAGGTAGTGAAGGGTATGAAAAACAAGATGCCGACATGTTCGCATCATGGGGTGTAGACCACCTAAAATATGATAGCTGCTGCTCTCATAAAGACGCAAGTAAAGAAGAACTAAAAGAAGCTTTTTACAAAATGTCTAAACCCTTGATTGAAAACCCTAAAGATATCGTATTACATGCTTGTCATTGTGGTTGGCAAAATATTTGGCAATGGGCTGGTGATATAGGTGCAAACCATTGGAGAATTGGCCAAGACATTTCGGATGACTTCGACTACCCAGAGAATAGAGAGGGTTATTATTTTGATGTGCTAGATATGTTAGATAGAGGCCAAGGGTTAGAAGGATACAATAAGCCAGGTCAATGGAATGATTTTGATATGTTAATTGTAGGTCTTAACGGTGAAAGTAAAGAGCTTGTTGGCGCAGGTGCCTCTAACGTTGAATATCGTGCCCACTTCAGTTTATGGTCAATCTTATCTACCCCTCTTTTAACTGGGACCGATGTACGTGATCTTGATACTTATACGTTAAAAACACTGACTAACCGGGAAGTAATAGCCTTAAATCAAGATCCATTGGGTAAACAAGCAAAAACGGTTAAAAAAGAAGGGAAAATTCATATATTAGCCAAACCAATGGCAGATGGAAGTTGGGCTATAGCTATGCTGAACAGAGGCAGTGAAACAGAAAATATTTCTATTAATTGGAAACAAGAACTTGGTCTAGATTGGAAAGAAGTCCATGTTAGAGATCTTTGGAAACACAAAGATATGGGCAATTTTCCAGAAAGTTACACTGACGAAGTTATTTCTCACGAAGCCATAGTGTTGAGAATTTATCCAACTAAATAAGTATTATTTAACGATTAAACCATGCGAAAGATCGCATGGTTCTTTCAATGAATATTATAGTACAAGTGTTTAAATACAATTGAGCCTCTTCCATAAAAATATATACCGCCAAATTATAGTTAACAATAACCAAGCGTAACAACACCAAATATTGTTGATTTCATTTACTTTGAGAGTTTTATGAAAGCTAAAAATTACAGTAAAAAAAAATATACTAATATAATTCATTTTTTTACGATTTTTTATTTATTGCTACTCCTTAATGCTTGTGGTGACTCCTCTTCAGGTGATGCAAACACTCACATTGATAATACAGAGCTTTCATTTCGCTCTATACCATTACAATCATCCATCGATCGAGTACAACCGATGACAGGGATCGTGTATTGGGCTGATAATTTAACAACATTAGACGACTTAGGAGATAACGTGCAGCTTGAATATGCTTATGTTATTTACGCCGATGTTGTTAATGAAAAAGGTATGTATGATTGGACAAGCATTGATAATTTGTTAACAAATATAGAGCAAAGGGGTCATCAAGCCATATTACGCTTTCGTTATACTTACCCTGGAAAAACACAAAGCTCAGTACCTAAATATATAGAAACAACACCTGATTATAATTCAACAATAGCACTAGTAGAAGGACGCAACACATACTTACCTGATTGGAGCTTTAAAGGGCTAGAGGAGTTTACATTAGATTTTTTTAGTGCCTTTGCTAAGCAATACGACAACGATCCTAGAATTGCTTTCTTACAAGTAGGATTTGGCTCTTATGCTGAATATCATTTATATGATGGTCCTGTAAATCTAGGTCAAAATTTTCCCTCAAAAGCATTTCAAACTGACTTTTTGAAGCATTTACATCAAGAGTTCAAGCAACTGCTTTGGTCATTTTCTATTGATGCTGCTGACCATAATTACACGCCTATAGCTGCAGCCCCTGATTTACAGGCACTTAATTTTGGCCTATTTGACGATTCATTTATGCATAAAATGCATTCTACTAGTGATGATGAATATAACCGTGCGAATTGGTTATTCTTTGGCGAAAATAGATATAAAACAAATCCTGCAGGTGGAGAATTTAGCTACTATTCTGACTATGACCAAATGAACGTGTTAAATCCAAATCAAGGCTCTTATGGAAAAAGCTTCGAGTACTTCGCTAGCCTGTACCATATTAGTTATATTATAGGTAATAACCAGTCTTCGTATCAAACACCTAGCCGTATCAAAGATGCAGCAATGGCCACAGGGTATAAATTCAAAGTTGAGGCATTCGCCTCGTCTAGTGTAGCCAGCAAAGTCGTTATCAAAAATATAGGTATAGCACCTATATATTATGATGCTTATGCCACTGTAAACGGTGTTCGTTCAAGTGCATCTCTTAAAGGATTATTACCTAACGAAAGCAAAGTTTTTGATGTTGCTATCGGCGGTGATAACCCTATTTTGACCATTGAAAGTGATCGTTTAGTTCCAGGTCAAATTATTCAATTCGACGCTAACTTATAGAGAGTTAATAAAGTACACATCACAAAATAAAATACACATGAAGTACCGATGAAAAGCTCTATATAACGTGACTATTTTGCTACATTTCAATTGACCTTGTATATCAATGTAGCCACCTTTCTTTGCGTAATAAAAGATCATGTAAGAATCAACTCAACAATATAATCACCTAATTTTTAAAGGTAAAAAAATGAAAAGCAGAACAAATTTAGAAAGCTGGAAAAAATTGGTTGCTCATGCAAAAGACATGAAAGATCAACATATGAATGACTTGTTTGCTAAAAATCCCAGTCGTTTCAATGAATTTTCTATAAAATTAACCCCTTTTATACTCGACTACTCTAAAAACATCATAACAACAGAGACTATGTCTTTATTAACACTGTTAGCTGATGATTGTGAAGTACAACAATGGCGTGAGAAAATGTTTAATGGTACTGCCATTAACAAAACAGAAGAGCGCGCGGTATTGCATACGGCATTACGTGGCTCGGTAACTAAAAATACCGATACCTTTGAAAAAAACATTACGTCGAATGTAACAAAATCGCTCGAAAAAATAAAAAAATTTAGTGATAAAGTGCGCAAGGGTGAATGGTTAGGTTATTCAGGAAAGCGCATCACTGATGTTGTAAACATTGGTGTTGGTGGCTCAAATTTAGGTCCACAAATGGTCACAGAAGCTCTTAAGGGCTATAGTGATAACAGTGTTAATACACATTATGTTTCTAACGTTGACGGTACACAAATCGCAAATATTTTAAAACCGTTAAACCCTGAGCAAGTACTTTTTATTGTTTCTAGTAAAACCTTTACCACAACTGAAACCATTACTAATGCTCAAACCGCGATGAAGTGGTTGGTAGCATCATCGTTTGACTCTAGCGCTGTAGAGAAACACTTTATAGCGGTGTCTTCTAACAAGGTAAATGCCATTGAATTTGGTATTCTCGAAGAAAATATTTTTGATATGTGGGATTGGGTTGGTGGTAGATTTTCCTTATGGTCTGCTATCGGATTACCTATTGCTATTGATTTAGGTTTTGAAAAGTTCACCGAGTTACTTGCTGGCGCTCATGAACTAGATGAGCACTTCTATCATGCGCCATTAAAAGAAAATGCACCAGTATTACTCGCTTTATTAAGTATTTGGAACTGCACTTTCTTAGGCGCTCAATCACAAGCTATTTTACCTTACGATCAAAATCTACATATGTTTTCAGCTTATATGCAACAAGCTGAAATGGAAAGTAATGGTAAATCAGTTTCTTGGGATGGTGATAAAATTGACTACCCTACCGTACCAACCATTTGGGGTGAACTAGGAATTAATGGACAGCATGCTTTTTATCAATACTTGCATCAAAGTAATAATGTTGTGCCTGCTGACTTTATAGGCTCTATCGAAAGTGTAACACCTGTTGATGGTCACCATGAAACATTAATGGCTAACTTTTTTGCACAAACCCAAGCATTAATGAAAGGGGTTGATGAAGCTCAAGTACGAGAAGACCTGAAAGCGAAAGGTAGAACACAAGAATATATTAATAAAGTAGCACCCCATAAAGTGCACCAAGGTAACCGCCCTACTAATTCTATTTTAATGAAACAATTATCACCTAAAACACTCGGTAGCTTAATTGCACTCTATGAACATAAGATTTTTGTACAGGGCATTATCCTTAAAATATGTTCATTTGATCAATGGGGTGTTGAGTTAGGAAAAGGTTTAGCAAATAAAATACAACTTGAGCTACAAAAGAGTGAAGTAAATACAAATCATGATAGCTCAACTCAAGGGTTAATAGAATATTATATGACCGAGCGAAAGATTTAGGCCAGTGTATGATTTAAACTA
>Ga0193951_1000014_pt1 | contig 72897 bp, 78 predicted proteins | sample BB_2_MG_FD_140370 | JGI IMG/M metagenome (GOLD analysis project Ga0193951, IMG submission 140370) | Microbial mat bacterial communities from the Broadkill River, Lewes, Delaware, United States - BB_2_MG | ecosystem: Environmental > Aquatic > Freshwater > River > Microbial mats | place: USA...
ATGCATATCATAAGCAATATCAAGTGAACCATATTGCACAATAGGAGCTATACCAAAACTAAAGTCGTTCGCCTGATAAGCCAAAGTAGGGGCAAATTTCATAAGCATTAAATTTGTTTTTGCATTCATAAGAGAAGATTCACCTCTATAGTCAACACCCATACCAGCAGCACCAAACATACCAACACCAAATGCCCAATTTTCATCCAATTTCATAGAAGAAAAAACCTCAGGCATAATACTCATACGAGTGTTACTTTGCACACTATTGGCTTTGACTTTTGGCATAAATAGTGTTGTTCCAATATCTATCTGTATATTTTTACTTTTTGCTATCATTGCTGGATTTGCTAAAATATTTTCTGAACCAAAATAAGTTGCTATACCAATGCCACCCATTGCTCTTGATTTTGTTCCAAGACCTATTAAATTATCACCATTTGTTGCAAATAAAAGTGAAAAACTTAACAAATATAAAACTAATTTTTTCATTAAATTTCCTCAATAAGTTTACTTATTATATATCAAATATTCTAAAGGAAAATGACCTATTTAGTTTTTTTAAATATTTTACTATAAATTTGAATCCGCCAAAGTAATAGCAAATGCTACTCGTATATTTTTTTCTTTACATCTAAGATGTGCCTCTTTCAAAGTAGCTCCTGTAGTCACTATATCATCGATTAATACTACATCAATATTTTCTTTACATGTAAGGATAAAGTCCCTTTTTTCTTTTTTTCTCACAAGTAACTTTTTCCCACTATATCTAATACGATTTTTTGCTCTAAGTATTTTGTACATTGGTTGTAAATATTCTCTTAATTCTCTAGCTATTACAGCAGAGTGTGAATATCCACTTCTAACATGATCATCAACAGGGATTGAGTAGACATCTTTACATATAAAGGTTTTGATTAGAGGTAAAAGCGCATGTTTTGTAAGCACGGCAAATATCTTTGCTCCGTAGTATGTGTGTTTTGTATGGAGCAAGTTTTTTATATCTTTGTAACTATAGGCTGAATAGACAACTAAGCCATCTTCTAAAACTCTTTTGTTTGGTGTAGGTCGAAGAATAGTAGCTAAGCAATTTTTGCAAAGTGGTTGCCAGCTTATATTTAAACAAAGCTGGCATCTCATTTTACTGTTTCCTAGTCTAATTTCAAAACTGTTAAGAATGCTTCTTGAGGGAGTTGTACCCTTCCTATAGATTTCATTCTTTTTTTACCAGCTTTTTGCTTTTCTAGTAGTTTTCTTTTTCTTGTTATATCACCACCATAACACTTAGCAGTAACATTTTTGCCCATGGATTTTACAGTCTCACGAGCTATTACTTTATTGCCAATACTAGCTTGAATTGCTACTTCGAAAAGTTGTCTTGGAACTATCTCTTTCATAGCTTTTACAAACTCTCTACCTTTACTAGTAGCATTAGTACGAGGAACGATAATAGACAGAGCATCTACTACTTCACCAGCAACAAGGACATCAAGTTTTACCAAATCACCTTCTCTAAAACCGATTTGATCATAATCAAAACTTGCATACCCTTTACTCACTGATTTTAACTTATCATAAAAATCCATAACTATCTCATTCATAGGTAAAGCATACTCTAAAAGAACTCTCTCAGGACTAAGATAGTCCATCTTTTCTTGAATCCCTCTTTTGTTATTTAACAAAGTTATAATATTTCCAAGATATTCTGTAGGTGTAAGTATAGTAGCTCTTACATAAGGCTCTTGGATATTTTCCATCTCATTTACCGGAGGTAGTTGTGCAGGATTTTGAATCTCAATAATGCTACCATCTGTTCTCTCTACTTTATATGTAACAGTCGGAGCAGTTGCTATCAAATCAAGTCCAAATTCTCGCTCTAGTCTCTCTTTTACAACTTCCATATGAAGAAGTCCTAAGAAACCTACACGAAAACCAAATCCAAGAGCAATAGAAGTTTCAGGTTCATAAGAGATACTTGCATCATTTAGTTTTAGTTTATCAAGAGCATCACGTAAATCTTCAAATTTATCTGTTTCTATAGGATAAATTCCTGCAAAAACAAATGATTTTATTTCTTCAAATCCTTCAATTGGATTTTCTGTTTTGTTTTTATTATCTGTTATTGTATCACCAACTTGCACATCACCAATATTTTTGAGTCCAAGAACAACGATTCCAACTTCACCAGTTTTAATTGCTTGAGTTTTTTGAAGCACTAAAGGGTGAGGATACATAAGATTTAAAACTTCATGTTTCTTTTTTGTACCCATGACAAAAATCTCTTGACCTTTAGTGATCTGTCCATCATAAACACGCACAAGTGCCAATGCACCAAGATAATTATCAAACCAGCTATCATAAATAATAGCTTTTGTTGGAGCATTTGTATCCCCAACAGGTGCAGGAATATTTTCTACAATAGAGTCTAATAGTTCTCTCACACCAATACCACTTTTCGCACTCACTTCTAATGCATTTGTACAATCAAGTCCTATTGTATGCTCTATTTCAGCTTTTACCCGATCAGGATCAGCAGCTGGCAAGTCTATTTTGTTTATAACAGGAATTAATTCTAAATCATTATCAAGTGCTATGTATACATTTGCAATTGTTTGAGCTTCGACACCTTGAGATGCATCTACGATCAAAAGTGCTCCATCACTTGAAGCAAGTGAACGAGATACTTCATAAGAAAAATCGACATGACCTGGTGTGTCTATAAGATTGAGGATATAAGGCTGCCCATCTTTTACATAAGTGAGTCTAACACTTTGAGCTTTTATAGTGATACCACGCTCTTTTTCTATATCCATGGTGTCCATCATCTGAGTGCCCATTTCACGCAAACTTACTGCACCACACTCTTGGATCAGTCTATCTGCTAAAGTACTCTTACCATGATCGATATGCGCTATAATTGAAAAGTTTCTAATATATTGTTGCGCCATTAAATAAATAGTCCATTAACACTTTCGTTGTGATATACCCTTCTTATTACTTCTGCAAATATTGGAGCCATGCTTAAAACTTTAATCTTATCACATTTCTGTGTTAAAGGAATAGAATCGGTTACTAAAAGTTCATCCAACTCGCCCTCATTAATTCTATCATATGCAGGCCCACTAAGAACTGGATGTGTACAACATGCCATAACACTTGTTGCACCTTTCGATTTAAGAACTTTTGCTGCTTTAACTATAGTACCAGCAGTATCAATCATATCATCTACTAAGATAACATCTTTGCCTTCAACATCACCAATGATATTCATAACTTCACTCTCATTTGCTTTTTCTCGTCTTTTATCAACAATAACCATATCAATACCAAGTTTTTTTGCAAAATCTCTTGCTCTGGCTACACCACCAATATCTGGACTTGCAATGATAGGATTTTTTAATCCTTTATTTTTAATATAATCATGAAAGATAATAGAACCATATAAGTTATCAACTGGAATATCAAAGAAACCTTGGATTTGACCAGCATGCAAATCTATAGTAACAACTCGATCAATACCTGCTGTTTCCATCATATTTGCAACTAGTTTTGCAGTGATTGGAACTCTTGGTGCTGCTTTTCTATCTTGTCTTGCATATCCAAAATAAGGAACGATTGCAGTAATAGAACTAGCTGAACTACGACGCAATGCATCTGTTAAGATAAGTAATTCCATAAGATTTACATTTGCCGGAGCACAAGTAGGCTGGATGATAAATACATCTTTTCCACGAACGCTTTCACTAATTTGCACACTTATTTCACCATCGCTAAACCGTTTTATAGTCGCTTCTGATAGAGGTAACGAAAGATGTTTAGCCACTTTTTTTGAAAATTCAGGATTAGCTGTTCCTGTAAAGACTTTATAGCCTCTCATGATAAGATTCCTTTGGGAGTAATTAAGCGCATTTTACTAAAAATGCGCTTAAAAATACATTTCATAGATATGTTAACACAACATTAACATTTTTGACTTATAATAATTTAATATTTTATTAAGGAGATTATTTTGCTTAGCTTAAGACGCTTTACTTCACTATTAATCACATTTGCATTTTTAGTGATGACATACACTGGAATTATGTTGTTTATTGTTCCGCAAGGGAAAATTGCATATTGGACAAATTGGGAGTTATTTGGTCTGTCAAAAACACAATATGGAAACTTACATGTAATATTTATGGTGTTATTTTTACTAGGAATGTTTCTTCATTTATACCTCAATTGGGGTCCTCTTATTGCATATTTAAAAAATAAAAAAAGAGAATTTTCCCTTTTAACAAAAGAGTTTATTTTAGCTTTTTCTTTCACTATTATCTTTATATTAGGTACGCTATATGAAGTTGCTCCATTTAAAACTTTTTTAGATTTCGAAGCTAGTATCAAAGAGAGTTGGGTAACTGACAAAACAATTCCACCATATGGACATGCAGAACTTTCAAGCTTAAAAGCACTGTGCAAAAAATCTTATATTGATTTGGATAAGGCTATAATAACATTAGAAAAAAATGGTATAGTTGGGGTAAAAGCTAATAAAAAAGTTGGAGTTATTGCTGCAGAAAATGGAGTTGCACCCAGCGATATCTTCAATATGATAGATATCGAAGAAAACGAACTATTGTAACTAAAATTCTCCCCATATAGGGGAGAATTTTGAATTATTTTGCTTCTAAACTTTCCAATTTTTTTCTTCTTTTTATTTGTATCCATGCTAAGAAAAATATCAATCCGAAAACTGGAATTAGAACTATTTGTTTTGGTAATCTATCTCTTTCTACTCTAACAGATTCAATAATCCAACCACTATCAACTCCGGCTTTTTTAATCGCTTCTACTTGCTTATTATTCCCTGGTAAAATCATTGATACTTCCATAGGTCCGAACATATCATCTAATTGCAATCCTGTAGAATTGACTCTTTCTTTTCCTGTCTCGCCATTAGCAAGAGGTAATCCAAAAGTATAACTTCTTTCTCTTCCCTCTAATGTTTCTCCTGAGACTACAAATTGAAGTCTTTCTCCTGCTTTCATTTTATCAGCGACTTTAAATATCTCTTTTCCAGGAACATTTTCATATGGTGCTTCAATTCTGTCCCATATATATCCTGGTCTAAACATAATAAAAGTTAACGCAAGAAGTAATATAGTCTCAAACCAACGATTTCTCGTAAACCAAAATCCTTGTGTTGCTGCTGCAAATAGTAACATACCTACTATTGCAGTTATTACAACTACTACAAATTCAAAAACATGATCTATTCCTATCATAAGAAGTTGTGTATTAAAAATAAACATAAAAGGAAGTAAAGCTGTTCTTATATCATAAGTAAAGCCTTGTATACCTGTTTTGATAGGATCACCTTTAGATATCGCGGCGGCAGCAAAAGCGGCAAGTCCGACAGGGGGTGTGTCATCTGCTAATATACCAAAGTAAAATACAAACATATGTGCAGCAATCAATGGAATCGCTATACCATTTGCAGCACCTAAGCTAACGATAACTGGTGCCATTAAAGACGAAACAACTATGTAGTTAGCGGTAGTTGGCAGCCCCATACCAAGAATTAAACTAATTATGGCTGTAAAAAGAAGGATTAAAAATATATTGCCTCCTGAAACTGTCTCAACTAAACCTATTATAACTTGTCCAATACCTGTAAGAGTTACAGTTCCGACAATGATACCAGCAACTGCCGTAGCAACACCAATACCAATCATATTTTTTGCCCCGTTTATCAATCCCATTTTAAAATCAACAAAACCTTCTGCTAGACGACCAAAAACTTCATCTTTTTTTCTAAAAAAATCCATCATAGGTTTTTGTGTAATAACTATAACAATCATAAAAACAGAAGCCCAAAATGCTGATAAATCAGGTGATAATCTTTCGACAGTCAGTAACCAAACTAAAACAACAACAGGGAGTAGATAATGCAAACCTGCTTTAACAGTTGGGCCTACTTCTGGAAGTTCAACTATGTCATCGTGACTTAAATCAGGTACTTTTGAAGAGACATATAAAAGACTTACATATGAAACCGTAATAAGAGCCAATATTACTGCAAATGTATTATCACCAGCACTTTGTTTTATAAAATTTACAATAGGCGGTAAAACCCAAATCAAAAATCCTAATACAATAATAACACTTAATATGCCAATAAGCTTTGCTTTAGAATCCATTTTAAATGGACGAGGCATACCTTTCATATTTGCTTTCATAGCTTCTAAGTGAACGATATAAATCAATGCTATATAGGAGATAATTGCCGGTAAGAAAGCATGCTTAATAATTTCTACAAAAGGAATACCAACATATTCTACCATTAAAAAAGCCGCTGCTCCCATAATTGGTGGTGTAAGTTGTCCATTGGTTGATGAGGCTACCTCAATCGCTCCAGCTTTTTCTGAAGAAAATCCAACTTTTTTCATAAGTGGAATTGTAAAAGTACCTGTTGTAACAACATTAGCAATAGATGAGCCAGATATCATTCCTGTCATGGCTGAGCTCACAACAGCTGCTTTTGCAGGTCCTCCACGGAAATGTCCCATAAGAGAAAAAGCTACACGAATAAAATAGTTGCCAGCACCAGCTTGTTCCAAAAGTGCCCCAAAAAGTACAAATAAGAAAACCATACTAGCTGATACACCAATGGCTATACCAAAAGCTCCTTCAGTAGTAATCCACATGTGTGATACTATCTTATTTAAAGACGACCCACCATAATCACCAGCACCAAAATATGCATATGTAAGAGCCAAAGTTGCAACTATCATCAAAGGAGGTCCCAATGATCTTCTTGTTGCTTCAAGTAATAGAACTAAACCAATAACACTTGAAATTAAATCAATTTGATTTGGCACTCCAAGTCTCATTTCAAATAAAGCTGAATCCCAAGTTTGAGAATACACAATATAACCTGTAACTACTACAAGCAAAAGACCCATAATCCAATCTGTAAGAGGAACATAATCTTTAGGTGAAGATTTAAAAGGTAAGTAGCTAAGGTAAGCTAAAAATCCTGAAAACATTAAATGCACTCTTTTTACTACATCTGCATTCATCCATGGTGTAAATTCTAATACAAGTGGGGATGAAACATATAGTTGAAAAAGAGACCATACTAAGGCTAAATAAAGAATAAAGTTGGCTACATATGGATTTGAGGGGCTACGGCCACCTGATTCTACTTCTAGGACCATATCCTGAGCAGATACTTCAGGTGATTCTTCCTTTTTCACAATTACACTCCTTATGAAATAGATTTTTAAATCTCAACACATGAAGTTGTTTAATTGAAACTTAAAAATAGATTTGAGAGAGGGATACCCCTCTCTCTTGTAGTATTATAGCAAAATTTGCTATTTACTTAAGAAGTCCAGCTTCTTTATAATATTTAATCGCACCTCTATGAAGTGGAGCAGATAGACCAGCTTTAATCATTTCTTCTTTAGTAAGATGATTAAATGCAGGATGAAGCTTTTTGAATGCATCAAAGTTTTCAAATACAGATTTAACTAAAGTATAAATAGCTTTTTCAGATACTTTACTTGAAGTAACCAAAGTTGCTCTTACACCAAAAGTTGTAGCATCTTTATCGTTTCCTCTGTACATTCCAGCAGGAATTGTTGCAGTACTATAAAATGGGTTTTCTGCAATCAACTTATCAATTGCTGGATCAACAACATTTACTAAAACACTGTCACATGTAGTTGTAGCTTCTTTGATAGCTCCTGATGGATGACCAACAACATATACCATTGCATCAATTTTGTTATCACATAGTGCTTTACTTTGTTCAGCAGCTTTTAATTCACCTGCTACTTTAAAAGTATCTTTAGTCCAGCCCTTAGCTTTCATAACAACTTCCATAGTCCCACGAAAACCAGCACCTGGATTACCAATATTTACTCTTTTACCTTTTAAATCATCAAGAGTTTTAATACCAGAATCAGCACGAGCAACCAATGTGAAAGGTTCTGCATGTAATGCAAAAACAGCTCTTAAGTCTTTAAAAGGACCTTGTTCTGAAAATTTGCTAGTTCCATTATATGCATGATATTGCCAATCAGACTGCGCAACACCGACTTCTAACTCGCCAGCTTTAATAGTATTGATATTATAAACAGAACCACCAGTTGATTCAACAGAACATCTGATTCCAGATTCTTTTTTATTTTTGTTCATTAAACGACAGATTGCTCCACCTGCTGGATAATAAACACCAGTAACACCACCTGTACCTATAGTAACAAACTCTGTAGCCATAAGTGGCAAAGATAATGCACCTGCTAAAGCAATAGTTGCTAATTTTTTAGTCATAAAAACTCCTTGTATTAAAATATATTTATAGTTTAACGACTTTTCCCTTGTGAGTTTCAAAATAATTTCACTAAATCATTTTATTTTCGAAACTGTTACCTTATGAAACGAATTGAATTAGAATTAAAGTAGATTTCTTAAATTCTTCTAATATTATAATTTAAGTTAATACTAAAGTTTTTTAAGATAAATTGTCGACAATATTTTATAAATTGTCGACAAAGGTTAATAATGAACTCTTTTCCAAAAGAACCACTAAAAGAAAAAATTATAGAATACATATACAATGCTATTATAAATGAAGAGTTTACCCAAGGAAGCCAAGTCAAAGAACTTTATCTTTCACAAAAGCTTGAAGTAAGTCGCGCCCCAATAAGAGAAGCCTTATCTGAACTAGTGTCACTTGGCATACTTGAACAAATAGCAAGAAAGGGTGTTTTTGTAAAAGAGATAAATTCAAAAGATATATTTGATACTTACGAATCAAAAGGCATCATAGAAGGTTTTTTAGCCGTTGAGTTTGCTCTACATGCAAATGAACACGATTTTATTCTTTTAGATCAATATGTGCAACAAATGAGTGATATAAAAAATGATAGACGAAAAGTTGTAAAAGTTGGGGAACTCTTTCACAAGCACACTCTTAAATACGCTAGAAACAGTATTTTTTTAGATACGCTAGAAAAAATTAATAAAAAATCACAAATTTTGTTTTTTAAAAACTGGGCGAAACTCTATACTTTAGAAGAAGTCAAATACAGACATCAAAAGATAGCTGATGCTCTAAAATCTAGAGATAAAAAAATGGTTGAAGAAGTAATCAGAGAACATTATTTTGAAACAGGAACTAAAATTGTTCTATTAAGGGAATTAAAATGATATATACAGAAGTTACACTTCGTGCTTCAGTGAAAGGAATTTTTAAAGAATTTACTTCTTTAAAAAGGAGACAGTAAGATGAACGAAATAGATGTAAGATTTAGTAATTTTGAATACGATAAAAATATCCACTATTTTTTATTTATTAGTGAACTAAAAGCTTATGGTATAGGACATTTTTTTAAAGAAGCGCTTTCAAAAGTATTGGGTTTACCAAAAGAAAAAATAGAATTTATAACAGTAGCTCCTGATGTTTTTGAACAATATAACTATGATAATCTTATCATAATAAATAAAAGCAAAGACAAAGAGAACAAAAGAAAAGGTCACAATGAGTTTATAACTGATATTTCTAACAGTACATATATAAATTCTGTTATAGATACTATATTAAACAATCAAGAAGAACTTTTTATCTATATGTTTGAATCAAGTCCATTTATGACACTCGATGAAAAAGAGGGTGTCGTTTTAATTGGTCCAAATAGTGATATTGTACAAACTCTGAGTAATAAAATATCACTATATGAAATATTTTCTAAAATCGTACCTATGGCAAACTATAGCATAGCAAACTCTTATGAAGAACTTGTAATGAGTGCTCAAAAACTTATGCAAAGGACTAACAATCCTCTTTTTATATCCCTAGAACTGAGTGCTGCTGGAGCGAATAGTATCATAGCTACTAATCTTCTTGATATAGAAAATAAATTCAAAACAAATGTCAATGACACTTTTTTAATTACTGAGTTTATAGAACATATTAGCGATCCAACAACTTTGGGTGTAGTTATAAATGAAGAAGAAATTTTTGTAGCTGGTGTGGCTGATCAAAGGATTGATGGCACAAAATTTAAAGGCTCAACTTACCCTTCAAAAATGCCTCAAAATATACAAGAAAAAATCATAGAACAAACAAGAATTGTAGGCAAAAAAATGGCTTCTCTTGGCTACCGAGGGATTTTTGGTTGTGATTTTATAGTAAATAATGAAGGTGAAATATACTTTATAGAAACTAATCCTAGAAAACAAGGCTCAACTATGGAATTTTGTTGTGCATTAAAAACACAACTCCCATTAGGTACCCCAAATCTACCTGAAATAGAATTTTACGCGGTCACAGAAAACAGGCGACCTCCGCGAATGAAAGAGCCAAATCATTTTAAAACTGATATTTTTTGGGGAACTTATAATTATAAAATAGACAATAAACTGACAACACACAGTTATCTGCCTCAACAAAGAGGAGAAATGGAGATGTTTGCAAGTGTTGCAAAAAACAAAATTAACAAGGAGTTTATGATACTCGAACACATAGGGCAAGATTTTTTCGTAAATGAGGGCTCTTTTTTAGGCCGTGTAATTGCCACAGGTAAAAATTACAAAGATATTGATGATGGGATTGAGATGGGAAGACGCATGATAAACTATACTATAAAAAGTTATATCGATGAAGATTTTACCTTAGAAGAGCGATGTTATAGTTGCCCTTATTATATAAACAAAGGATAAAAAATGGAATGTGAACTTAGTAATGTAGACTTAACAAAATTAGATAAATTTGATGTAAAATTATTTGATATGTTGTACGAAGAAAAAAATGATAAGAGTGAAGTTAATCAAAGAGATATAGATGAAGTAAAAGAGTGGCTAGAGATCAGTAAGACTTCAAATAAACTTACAAATCCTATAGTCCAACTTTTTGATAAATTAAAAACTATCAAAGAGACTTACAATGCTAGTCCTGATGATATAGGCATAGATAAAGATGAACTTTATTTGATGGCTATGAAACATAAAAGTACAGATGAGCATGGTGTTTCTGTTGGAGGTAGAGTCTATTCTGCTCTTCCAATTGTAGAAGCTGCAAACCAAAGAGTCGCAGAATATATGGCTAATCATAGAAAAGATGCTCCTAGTGGTTTTGACTTACGTGAACAAATACTTGAGAATAGAAGAAAAATACAAGAAAAACTAAATATAACAGATGAAGTATGGGACTCTTATGCTGGACAAATAAAACATGCTATTACTTCTCCTGAGCAATTAGCTAGTATCATAGATATACCAAAAAAACTGATTGAAGATATTCAAAGAGTTTCTAAAGTTTTTAGGATGAGGATATCTCCATACTATGCAAGTCTAATCATGCCAAATCAGGTAAATGATCCTATCTTACTTCAAAGTGTACCAACAGGTGATATGGTTGATAATAAAGGTATAGAGATTGAGCCAGTTGCAAGTGACCACTCACCTGCTCGTTTAGTAGACCAATTTTACCCAAGAGTTCTTACAATAAAAGCAACTAATATGTGTGCCATGTTTTGTACTCATTGTCTTAGAATTGCTCATATTAGTGATAAAGATTGGGTTAGTAGTAAAAATACTTATGAAGAAGCATTAAACTATATTCGTGAAAATGACAATATAAGAGATGTACTTATAACAGGAGGAGATGCTCTTGCTCTTTCAAATAAAAGAATTGAGTATCTTTTAGAAGAACTTGATAAAATCTCTCACGTTAAAATCAAAAGACTAGGTAGTAGGATTCCTATCATGACTCCACAAAGAATTGATGACCAATTTTTAGCAATTTGCGAAAAAAGTAATGCTATTAAACCTCTTCGTTTTGTAACGCAAATAAATTCAGCTCAAGAAATCACACCTGAAGCCCATGAAGCATTTAGAAAACTAAGCCGTGTTACAAGTGCAATTTTAAATCAAGCTGTACTCTTAAGAGGAGTAAATGATACTAGAAATAAAATGTGGAAACTCTCAGAGCTTTTACAAGAATCATACATAAGACCTTATTATCTATTTAACTGCAGTTTTAGAAATCCTGAATTTGAGCACTTAAGAGTTCCTATCTCTGTTGGTCGTGATTTAGTTGAAAGTATGTATGGTAATATTGCAGGTGATGCAATACCAAGGTACCTTGCTACTGCTGGTGGTAAAATTCCACTTCATCAAGATAATGTAGCTCAGATAAATGAGGGCGGAGACTATATCCTAAGAAAACCTTGGAGTGGCGAAGAAGTACCTTATCCTGATATGAGTATGGAAGAGTATAACAAACCATTTTCATTTGAAAAATATCAATAAAAGGATTTACATGTACAATCTTATAGTATACGGAAGTCTTTTACATGTAGAAGAACTTAAAAAGCAAAATATCGAACTTTCTCAGATCGAATTTGTAAAGGTAAAAGGATTTAAAAGAGTATTTAACCAAGAACCATCTTGGAGAAAAGTTGATGGTATACATAAAGCTGTTTTGAATATAGAAGCCGATGAAAATGCTTGGTTTAATGCTATTGCAATTAAAAACTTAGATGAAGAATATGTTAAAGAATTAGATCACAGAGAAAGAGGTTACGATAAAACCTTACTCAAAGATGGTAGTGTTACCCTTTATAATAATGATACTGTTTTAAAAAACTGTATAGTTTACAAAGGGAAAGAAGGAAAGCAAAATGACAAAATTTTGCCAAATCCTGAATACTTTGAAATTTGTAAAAATGGTGCTAAAAGTCACTTTGATGCATTTTTTCAAGATTATTTAGCTACTACTTATAAAAATAGTCTTGATGGGGATATTGAGCTTATTTAGATGAATATTTAAATAAAGGGTATAGTGGACAAAAAGCTACTATGCCCGTTATCAAAGGGATGATACCAACATAAGCCATAGGTTCGTTTGCATAAACGGCATAAGCCATTAATGCTGTTCCTGTTATAATTCTATTGATTCTATCACTTCTACCTACGTTAGATTTCACAATAAGCTCCTCTTTTTAATTTATAAAAAATAAATGCTCTACTAAAATTTTAATTCCTATAAACACTAAAATTACTCCACCTAAAAACTCTGCTTTACTCTCTAAAAAAATTCCACCTTTTATGCCTATATAGATTCCACACAAACTAAATACAAAAGTAATAACTCCAATAAGTAATATGGATATAAAAAAATGAACATCAAAAAGGTTTAATGTAAACCCAGCTGCAAGTGCATCTATACTAGTAGCAATTGCTAATGTCAAAAGCATTTTATTTGAAATAGTTGAAATTTCATTTTTTATTGTTTCTCCAAAAGATTCATAAATCATTTTGATACCAATAATTCCAAGTAAAATAAATGCAATCCAATGGTCAATCTCTTTTATAAAACTTTCCATCCCAATTCCAGCTAAATAACCAACAAAAGGCATAAACCCTTGAAAAAAACCAAAAAATAATGCTACTTTGAGTGCAAAAATCTTTTTATTATGTATATTTTTTGATCCTAAGCCAATAGATACTGCAAAAGCATCCATACTAAGTGCTACAGCTAAAATAATTACTTCAATCAAATTTGGCGCTCTTGTTTCATAATATTTGCTTGTTCCCAATCTATATCAAAATTTATATACTCTTTATTTGCTAAATCATAATGTTTATTTACATATACAATGAACATATAGTTTTTATTTTCATAATCAAAAAAGAGTTCTACTTCATATCTTTCTCCAAGATATGAAACTCTACCAATATTTGCTTTAATTTCACCTAATTCTTCATTGATTTTACACTCTTCTGGCCTTATACAGTATGTTTCACCACTTTTTTCTATAAAGTTTGCTTTACCAAAAAATTCTCCAACTGATTTTGAACATGGACAGTTATATATGCCATTTGCACTAGAAAGTTGCTTGATATCTCCATTTTCTAAATATGCAATTTTATCACTTATACTAAGAGCTTCTTTACTATCATGAGTTACAAAAATTGCACTTATACCGTTATCTTTAATGATCTCAACTAACTCTTTTTCAATCTTAGATTTTAAAACAGAATCCACATTTGAAAAAGCTTCATCAAAAAGGATTAATTTTGGATCGGTTGCTAGTGTTCTTGCTAATGCTACCCTTTGTTGTTGTCCACCTGAGAGTTCATGTGGATATCGTTTTTCAAGTCCATCCAATCCTGTTAACTTCATCATTTTATTTACTATCAGTTTTTGTCTATTTACATCTTGATTAGATATCCCAAATGATATATTTTTAAATACATTTAAATGAGGGAAAAGTGCATAATTTTGAAAAACGAATCCTACATTTCTCTTATGAGGTTCCATAAAGACATCTTTTGAACTTGCTACTTTATCATAAATACTAATCTCTCCAAAATCAGGTTTTTCAAATCCTGCTATTAAATTTAAAATTGTACTTTTACCACTACCACTTGAACCAAGTATGGTAAGGATTTCACCCTCTTTTAAATCTATATTTATATTTTTTAAAACTTCTGTTTTTTCAAAACTTTTAGAAATATTTTTTAAACTTAATATCATTTGTATGCCTTTAGAGAAAATAAAATTGGGATTAAACACATCAATATAATACAAAATGCATATATGGCTGATTCTTGAACCATCTCATTGATCGCTAATTCATATGTTTTTGTTGCTAAAGTTTCATAATTAAATGGTCTTAGTATCAAAGTAAGTGGCAACTCTTTAATAGTATCAATAAATACAAGCAAAAAAGTCATCGAAAAAGAGTTTTTCAAAATTGGAAGCTCTACATGTAAAAGAGTTTTAAAGGGATTTTTTCCCAAGCTTCTTGAAGCTCTATTTATGTTTGAGCCAATCTTTTCAAAAGAAGAGAGTACAGAGTTTAAACCAACTGCTAAAAAACGCACTATATAACCAAAAACAAGGGCAAATATAGTACCACTCAAAAGTAACTTTTCAAAACCAAAATACTCTATCAAAAGATTATCAAAGTCGCCAAAAAGTATAATAATACCTATAGCTATTACTGCTCCTGGCATACTATAACCTAGAGTTGCAAATTTGTTTATATATTTTGTATAAAAATTTGGAATAATCCTATATGTATAAGCTAGTATAATTGCAATGACTACTATAACAAATGAAGCAAATCCAGAAGCTATAAATGAATTTAAAATTACAGAAAAAAAGCTCATGTCCAAGCTATCTTTTGCATAGGCAAAAGAATAAATAACTATCCAAACAAATGGCAAAATAAAACCAAAAAACAGAGGAATTGATAAAAATATATAAGCAAATAATGCTTTTATACCTTTTAATTTAATCTTTTTCAAAGGAGCACTGCTTGATTCAAGCGTATATCTAGCTTTGCCTTGTGAAAATTTTTCTATAATTATAATTACCAATATAAAAATCATAGCGATTGAAGATATATAAGCAGCACTTCCAGAATCACCCATACCAAACCAAGTTGAGAAAATAGCAGTACTTAAAGTATTTATTCCATAATAACTAACTACTCCATACTCACTAATAGTTTCCATTAACACAAGTGACAGACCACCAAAAATAGCTACACGACTAAGTGGTAAAACCACTCTTAAAAGCGCTTTTGTTCTTGACATTCCTAAAGTAAGTGCGGGATTTAAAAGAGTATTTGCATTTTTTAAAAATGATGCTCTTACAATCAAATATATATATGGATAAAGAGCTAAAGCAAGTACAACACTAACTGTATTGAAGTTTAGTATATTAAAATAGTTATTCACACCTATGTTCATTAAAAAAAGATGAAAATAACTAAAATAACCAAAAACATCAGAATATATGAACCCCAATATGTAAGAAGGAATAACAAAAGGGAGAATAAGTCCTATAGAATAAACTTTTGAAAATTTGAATTCATAAAAAGTAACTAAAAATGCACTTCCTACTCCAAATATAAGTGAAGCAATTGACACATAAAAAAGTAATAATACTGTGTTACTCACATAATCCAAAAGTACTGTCTCTTTTATATGTCGAAGAGTTTCTCCATCTGCCCCTAGAGCATATATAACAATGAGTGCTATAGGGAGAATGACTAGGGATGTTAATCCCGTAGTCAAACTAAGCCAAGTTACATTACTTCCACTTAACTTCATTAAATATCTTTACTGCTTGTGCGTTATATTTTCCAAATTTATATAAAGGAGTATTATCTTCTTTAAATGTTCCCCATGAGCGTAAAAGTTCTGATGCTTGAACATTTTTGTTTGCTGGATATTCATAATTTGCTTCGGCAAATATCATTTGTGCCTTAGGACTTGCTAAAAACTCTATCAATTTTACTGCATTTTCTTTGTTCTTACTACTATTTGTTAGAGCTATTCCTGAAATATTGATGTGTGTGCCTCTCTCATTGTCTCCTTGATTTGGGAAAAATACTCCCATCTTAGATCCAACCATAACTTCATTTTTCTTTTTTGAATTGAGTAATTTTCCAACATAGTATGTATTTACAATAGCAACATCACCAATACCTGCTACCACTGCTTTCATCTGATCTCTATCACTTCCTGCAGGAGTTCTAGCCATGTTATTTACAAGACCTTTAGCCCATGCCTTTGCCTTCTCTTCACCTTGACTTGCAATAAATGATGCTAAAAGGGATTGATTATATATGTTTGAAGATTTTCTAACTAAAACTCTCTTATTCCATTTAGGAGATGTTAAATCTTCATATGTAGAAAGCTCACTAGGCTTTACCTTATCTTTGTTATAAACTATTACTCTAGCTCTTTTTGTTAAAGCGAACCAATGGTTATCTTTATCTTTCAAATTTGCTGGTATTACTTCATCAAGATAGTTTGAATTCACACTTTGTAAAAGATTCTTACTTTGAGCTAAATATAATCTACCAACATCTGCTGTTATAAGCAAATCAGCAGGAGAATTTTTTCCCTCTTTTTCAAGTCTTTTTATTAACTCATTTGCTTTTGCATTTACTACATTTACCTTTATGCCTGTTTGATCTTGAAACATTTCGAAAAGTTGTTTATCTGCATCATAATGTCTATGAGAATAAACATTTACCTCAGTTCCAGCATATAACATACTTGCCAAAGGCAAAACAAATAGTGCAATCATCTTTACCATATCAAATCCTTATTTATTTTAATTTTGAGAATTATAATCATTAAAGACTTAATATACACTAAATTATTTTGAGTTTAATTATCATTTATAATTAATTTATTCTTTTTTATAATCTAATATTTCATTTAAAAATATTTTTAAATCTTGTTTTGTAGCCCCTGCAAAAGAATTTTCTAGAAACTTATTTATCCCTTTTTTATTGTGCTCAATTATTGGAACAATTTTGATGCCTGTTGTTTCACTCATAAACCTAGACTCATCACTCTCTTCATAAGCATGAAGTAAAATTGAGCGAGAAAAATTATTAAGTATATGATAATAAATGTGCAAAAACTCTAACTCATTAACTTCTAAGCCATAAAAATGAGTTACAATTTTCCACTCATGTGATGCTATAGGGTGCACTTTGTCTGGTCGAACTCGTATGCCTACTTCTTCATAGATCTCTCTTTTTAGAGCATCCAAAAGTGTTTCTTCTTCTTTTATACCACCACCTGGAAATCCCATACGACCATCCCATCTGTCTATCATGATAACCGCTGGACATCTTGCATGTTTTATATCATCTTTAAAATACTTCCATGGGGCTATGTCTTTTACATATATTGCTAAAAAAACAGCATTGTCTTTCTCTATATTTATTTGCCCAAAAGGAATTCTTTTTATCTCTTGACTCATTTTTTCTCACTTACGTATAGCTTGGAATAAAAGTTTATAAACAGATGATTTATTTTTATTTTTCCATTGAAAGTATACCCTATTTTTTCATTAAAGCTTGATTAACACAACTGGACTATACTTCTATTATATATTTAATAAGGAGATATTATGAAAATTTCAAAAAGTTTAATAGCACTTTTAAGTGTTTTAGTACTAAGTTCAGTTTTAAGTGCTAGAGGAAACATGAATCCTAGTACATTTCAAGATTTTGATTTAGACAATGATGGCACAATTTCCGAACAAGAGTTTGATGCAAGAAGAGTAGCAAATATGACAAAAAGAGCCGAAGAAGGAATGCCAATGAGAAATGTTGGAAATGCCCCTTTGTTTAGTGATTTAGATACCAATAACGATGGCAAAATTGATAGTGTTGAATATTCTAAAGGTAAAGCAATGCAAATGCAAAACAAGGGTAAGAACAAAGGTCAAGGTAAAAACTACAAGAATTAAGTTTACATGTAAAGGGAGAAATTTCTCCCTTTTATTCTATCCAACCACCACCTATAACTTGGTCATCTCTGTAAAAAACAGCCATCTGTCCAGCTGCCAAACCTTGAACAATTTCATATAACTCTACAGTTGCCTTAGTTCCATTTACATGTACACGACACTGAGTCTTTGGACTTCTGTATCGTATCTTTACAGAACACTCAAAATCCAAATCATCCACAAACATATTTATATCTTTAATGCTGAATGATTTGACATTTAAATCTTCCTTTAAACCTACAACTATTTCATTATCTTTAGCATTTATTGACACAACGAAATGAGGATCATGAGCACCACGAACAGTAAAGCCTTTTCTTTTTCCAATAGTATAATGCATGTAACCTTTGTGCTCACCTACTACTTCGCCTTTTGTATTTAAAACCTTCCCTGGTTTATCTATATCCATATGTTGTTTTAATATTTCAGTATAAGTGTCTGGAACAAAGCAGATTTCACTACTCTCTTTTTGTGTCGAAAACTCTTCTAAAACTTTAATGGTAGAAGCAAATTTTTTAACATCTGATTTAAGCATACCGCCTAATGGAAATATAACAAATGCTAAACTCTCTTTTTTCACATTAGCTAAAAAATAACTTTGATCTTTTGTATCATCAACTGCCTCAGTTAAAAGACCATCTCGTATCTGTATATAATGTCCCGTTGCAAGTTTATCCATGCCTAACTCTTTTGCAAAGTCTAAAAGGGCACCAAGTTTTATATTTCTGTTACATAAAACGCAAGGATTTGGAGTTAAGCCATTTTTATATGTACTTACAAAAGGATTATATACAAAATCATTGAACTTTGCTTGTAAGTCTAAAATATGGTACTTTATACCTAAAAAATTTGATACTTTTTTTACTTTTCTAATGTTTTCTTCATGAGCAAGTGTATCAGCATGTAGCTTCATATACACCCCTTCTATCTCATGCCCCTGTTCTTGTAATTTATACGCGGTAACGGTAGAGTCAACTCCACCGCTCATTGCTACTAATATTTTCATCATTTCTCTTTATTTTTTGAAGTTGTCTTAATGCTCTTTTATAATACTCAAAATCACTTAATCTACAATTTTTTATATCATTAATATGTAAAATTAATCTTTCCTGTCTATCTCGAGTGATTTTATCAGGATTAATCGTAATTGTATTAATTAGCGCAAAGTTTCAAGTCGTTCTCTTTTTGTACCTATTTCACTAATTTGTACACCAAAGTTACCATCAATAATAACAACTTCTCCTTGAGCAATTGCTTTATCACCAACAAGAATTTCAAGAGGATCATTCGCAAGTTGATCAAGCTCTATAACTGAACCTATATCCATACTCAAAACATCTTTTAAAAGCATTTTTTTAGAGCCAATTCTAACACGAATAGGAAGCTTGACATCTTTAATAAGGTCTATATTTCTCATCTCTTCATTTGATAAATTATGATTTGGAAAACTCTCTTGAGCTGGACTTGCAGCTACAGGGCTATCTACTTTTGCTTCTTCTTTAACTTCCCCGCTAACAGCTGATTCTAAGTTTTGCTCAATTGCAAAAGAAATAAAATCTGTTGTACTTTGAATCCCAATATTGTATACAAATAATTTTGAAAATCCATCAAAACTCACATCACCAGTAGGTTCAACATATCTTATGTCATCTACTGTAAAACTAAGATTTGGCATACTCTTTTGACCGCTTAACGCAGTAGAAAATGATCCTAAAACATTTGACAAAATTTCTTTTGTTGCATCTAAATCGTCATCATCCATCTCCTCTTTTTCAATGCCTTCTCCACCTAGCATCATATCGCCAAGAGCTGTTGCGAGTACAGAAGAAACTGTAATTTTCATTTTACATGTCACATCACCACTAACGCTAACATCTAAAATAGCAAGGGGAGGAGAAATGATAGTCTTACTATTTGCTGCTCCTTCACTATGTAATTCAGCAGTGGGAGCTATACCTGTTAGTCCTTCAATCGTTGAGACTATTTCACCTTCTAATATTTTTATAAACTCTTGTATCATTACATAACCCTCGCTACTTCTTCATCTGATGAAGAGTAAATTTTTTCCATTCTTGTTTTTTCTAAATTTTCTAAAACTGATTTCACTTCATCTTTATCAGTTCTTATAAGAGACTCTATCTTTATTGACTTTCTAAATCTATGTAACCCTATTTGAGCTAAAAATAGATCTTTTTTATCAATTGATACTATAGCATGGTCATCTGCTGCACGATCTAATCGTACCACATCACCTTTTTCTAAATCTAATAAATCTCCAACACTCAAATCAGCTTCACCAATAATAGCTTCAGTAAAAACCTCTGCACGACTTACAAGAGCATTTAACTCTTTGTTTCTACTTTTTTTTGCACTCGTTTCACCCAACATAATATCACGATTTGCTAAACGAGATAAAATTGGCTCAAGATATATTACAGGGTAACAAATATTTATCATTCCACTTGAATTACCTATAATTATCTCCATAACAACCATAATAACAATTTCATTTTGTGATACAACTTGAACAACATTTGGACTAGACTCTTTTGTTTCAACAACAGGATACATTTCTGTAATAGGTCCCCATGCTTCTTTGAGCCTTTGCATAACTATTCTTAAAATGGCATCAAGTAAGTTTAACTCTATATCCGTAAGTTCTCTTGTTGATTCAAATGACTCGCCAAGACCACCTAAAAGTCTATCTATCATAGGAAACGCTATCGAAGGATTTATCTCTATAACACAACTACCATCAAGTGGTTTTATAGAAAATACATTGAAACTTGTAGGACTTGGTAAACTCATTAAAAATTCACCGTAGGTCATCTGATCAACAGAATGAAGCTGTATTTCAACAATACTACGCATAATAGAAGAAATTTGAGCAGCAAGATTTCTTGCCATTTTATCATGTATGCCTTTTACTGCACGAAGTTGTTCTTTTGATACTCTATTTGGTCGTTTAAAATCGTAAAGGACTATTTGGCGTTCATCACCAGCTACTCCACTTTCGACATATTCCGTATCTCCATCTTCTTCAACGACTTCTAATAAGGCATCAATCTCTTCTTGACTTAATATATCAGCCATTTCCCACCAATTCCTCTTTTATTTTTGATAACAGTTTTTTATGAATCTGCGAAATTCTAGATTCACTTATTTCAAGTACACTACTTATCTCTTTAAGATTTAATTCTTCAAAGTAGTATAGCTGAATTATCAACTGTTCTCTCTCATTAAATTTGGTTAAAATAGATTTAATCAGATCTATAAGCTCATCTTTTTCTACAGCATCAGCAGTATCTTCTTTTGATAGTATTGTTATTTGCTCATTTATAGGCATCACAGCAACTACTTTTGCACCACTTCTTGCTTCTTCTATTTTTTCTAAACTCTCTTCTAAAATCTCTGCTAGATACTCATTTGTTGGTTCTTCTTCAAACTCGCAAAGATATTTTTCTATTTCTCTATCAACTGCTTTTATAAGTCTTCTATTTGATCTGCTCATTACATCTAAACTACGCAAATAATCTAGCATTGAACCATGAACTCTTTTTCGTCCAAATCCCCAAAATGAATCATTTTGATCTTTATCATATCTTCTTGAAAGTTTTATCATCTCTTCTACACCAATTGATATCAAGTCATTTACATCAATTGAAGATGGTAATCTTTCTCTTAACCTGTACGCCATAGCACGAACTGCAGGTAGATATTGTAAAACCAATGCATCTTGCTCTTTTTTTATATGTTGCAAATAAGGATTATGCTGCAATTTTTGACTCATTTACTACATGGTCTTTTTGATGTTTAGTTTCCTCTTCATATTGCTTATTCATCTTATCAACTTCTAAAAGTAAACTATCCATTCTTTTTTCTCTACCATCTAACTCTGTTACAAAATATTCACTTACCTCTTCATACTCTTTTTTGTTAAATAAACTACTACCAAATCTTCTAACATCAATAAAATTCATAATTACAACATGTATAAATAGATAGAAAAAAAGTGTTATTTCTGCCGTGTATAAAAGTATGTCCTCAGGTAATGAAAAGTTTAATACAGTAAATATCAAACCAATAAAAAATCCACATACCGTAAAAAAATATATAAAATTATTAGGACTCATCATCTCTTTACCCTTTAAAATTTTTCAATAAGGCTCTTAATAAAGTTACCAAAACCTCTACTGTCATTAGTATCAAGCACTTTGCGTTCCAATCTATACACTAAATTATTGACCAATCTTTTTATATCTAATGCAGATGAACTATTTGGAGCATCATCTGTAAAGAGCGTTCTTTGTTTTATACTTTTTGCTATTATTTTATCATCATTAAGATAACCTAAGAAATTTAGACTCAAATTTTCTATATTTGCCATAGCTACTTTACTTATTTTATCATAAATCAATTCTGCCTCTTTTAAGCTCTTTGTCATATTTAAAACCAAGTGTATCATTGGCTTGACTTTACTTGTTATTTTGATTGTTGCGTATGCATCAGTTATTGCTGCTGGGTCTGGGACAGTTACAACAATAACCTCATCTGCTGCTTCTAAAAATAGCTGAGTATGTCCGCCAATACCTGCACCTGTATCAATAATCATAAAATCCAAATCATCCAAAACCTGAGTTTCCTCAAAAAATCTTTCATATAAAAATTGATCATTGTACTTCAAAATCTCATCACCACTCTCACCAGGGATGAGAAAAAGATTCTTTTTTATAGGAACTACTATATCAGCTAAGCTTGCTTCTCCTTTTAAAACATGAAGTATATTTTTATCTATTCGAACATTTAAAATAACATCCAAATTTGCTAAACCAATATCTGCATCAAACAGTCCAACTTTATAGCCATTTTTAGATAATACATTTGCTAAATTTGCACTAATAGTACTTTTTCCAACACCGCCTTTTCCACTAGTAATTGCTATATATTTAGTTTGTTTGTTTTTCTTTGTACCTGATTTGCCATCTTGAACAAGTTTTTGAAGTTTATTTGCTTGAGTTTGCATTTTGTTGCTTCCTTTTAAAACCGTTTAACATACACTCAACTAAAAAATCACTATTTGCAACTACTATATCGTCTGGAACTTCTTGTCCTACAGAAAAATAGCTTACTGGTCTATCTATGTCGTATATTAAAGAAAATACTGTTCCAAATGCTTTTGTTTCATCAAACTTCGTAAAAACAAGCGTATCAATATTTAAAAATGAAAAGTTTTTATAAATCTCTTTTAAATCCTCAAGTTTACTTCCCGCAGAAAGGACTAAATTTACATCTATTTCATAATCACTGTTTTTTATAAAATGGTTAAGTTTTGCTAATTTATCCTTATCATACTGTGAACTACCTACTGTATCTATAAGTATAACATTGCAGTGATTAAGAGAACGAAGTGCATTGTTAAAATCATTTGGATCAACTACATCTTCAATAGGAAGTCGCATCATTTTTGCGTATTGAAAAAGTTGCTCCACTGCTCCTATTCTATATGTATCAAGCGTTATGATTCCAACCTTATCTCTTTTTTCTTTTATGTATGAAAATCTAGCTGCAAGTTTAGCGATAGTAGTTGTTTTACCAACTCCAGTTGGTCCTACAAACATGATTAATTTTTTTGAACCTCGTGGTACTTCTCTTTCATGACGAACAGGAACCATTTTACGAAGAAGAACTTGAAAGTATCTTTTAACTGATTCACTAGAATGTCTCATTTTTGAAGGCATATGTTCGAGTGTAAGTTTCATGATATTTTCAAGGTGATCACTACCCATGCCACTTATTTTAGCTAGTTTATAAATCTCTGAAAATTCAGGTGGAATTGCTAAATTATTTCTTTGCGGGGCTTGTTCTTCCCAAAACATCTCTTGAATAAGCTTAATCTTATCTGCAAGCTTTGTTATTTCTTGTTTTATATCACCAACATCGTCATCTTTTCTAACTTTCTCTTCAATTGTTATATTTGTTTTAGCTCTTGAGGGTATATTTTCTTCTGTTACTTGAGCTATTTGTGATATCTGTTTTGCTGCTTCTGATATATTTATAAGTACATCTTCTGTACTTCTTTTTGGTTCTTTTACTTTAGGGGGAGCTACTTTTGAATCTTCAACAGCAACAACAACCTCATACAACGCAGGTGTGTTCATTGTCTTCTTTTTTACCTGTTTTGTACTAACCACTAAAGCATCTTCTCCACATTCAATCTGTGCTTGCTTTAAAGCTGCTGCTGGTGTTTGGGCACTAAAAGTTAGAAATTTCACCTATATTTTCCTTTTCAAATTTAAAAGTGGAAAAACCACAGATTCCCGTTCTGTCCAATTTTGATGTGGTATCTTAAGATTTTTATCATTGTATCTGATATTATCGTAAAATATTATATCCAAATCAAGTGTTCTTGGAGCATTTTTAAAACTTCTTGTTCTTCCAAAAATTTTCTCTACATGCAAAAGAAATTTTAAAAATGCTTTTGGACTTAAGGATGTTCTTATAACCATAACAGCATTATAAAAATCATCTTGATCTAAGTAGCCAAAAGGTGGATTTTGTAAAATTGCAGATGTTTGTGAAATACTCACTAATCTGTTTTTATAAAGATACATGTAAAGATTTCTAAATCTTTTTCTTACATTTCCCTTATTTCCACCTATGCCTACTACTACTACTTTTTTATAACTTTTATTATCTTTGTTAACGATAGGAAAAAACTTATCGTTATAAAACATCACTTTGCGATAACCTCTACTCCTGTATTTGTTACAATCACAGTATCTTCAATGCGAACACCAAATTCATTTGGTAAATAAATGCCAGGCTCAACCGTAAAAACCATCCCCTCTTCAAGAATTGTTTCACTCGTCCTAGAGATCACCGGAAGCTCATGGATATCTAAACCCACACCATGACCAGTTGAGTGGATAAAAAACTCTCCATATCCAGCTTTTTCTATCACTTCTCTACAAGCCAAATCAACTTCACAAGCTTTTACGCCAGTTTTAGCTTTTTTAATTCCTGCTTCTTGTGCTTTTAATACAGTATCATAAATCTTTTGTTGCTTAACATCACTAAACGATTGTTCTTTAGAAAAATCCATATTTTGATTAAATTCCGCAGTTCTCGTTCTATCAGAACAATATCTTTTATACATAACTCCAGCATCAAACAAGACTAAATTACCAAATGAAAGCTTCGTATCAACAGTTGGAAGAGCGTGACATTTTGCAGCATTATCCATGATTGCAAAAATGGGAGAAAAACTAAGCCCAAGCTCTCCGCCATTTTTAAAAATATTTTCTGCTTCATAATGAAGCCTCTGCTCGCTCACACCTAATCCATGCTCATTTAAATACTTTGCAAAATTATCAAATGCCTGAGCTCCAAGTTTTGATGCTTCTCTTAAGATGTCTAATTCATTTGCTGTTTTAATGATTCTCTTCTCTTGAGAAAAATTATGGACTTGTTTAAACTCTACAATATCAAGTTCTTTTGAGAACTCACTATACTCATGTAGACTCCACTCTCGCGGATTGAAAACAAGCTCTTTTATCTTTGCTTTTTTAATAAGTTCTCTAACGCTAGGAAACATATCGCGGCGTTCAGTTATGATAACTTCTGCATTTTTGATATATTCTTTTGCTTCAGTATCATATCTTGAGTCTGTTATAAAAAAAGCTTCGCTTCCTAATTTTAAAAAAACCACATTATCGCAAGAGAAACCGCACTCATAATAGACTGCGTTTTCATCTTTTAAAATGTAATTCATTATGCTTTCTCTTGTGCTGCTTTCTGCGCTGCTGCTTGAGCTTGTTGTTGTGCTGCAATTTCTCCTAAAATCTGAGTCATAGAAATCATTGCAAGATGGTATCCAAATGGTCCAAAACCGCTAATTTGACCTGTACAAACTGGAGCTGTTAACGAAGTTTGTCTAAACTCTTCTCTTCTGTGAATATTACTAATATGAACTTCAACAACAGGCATAGCCGCTGCTGCAATAGCATCACGAATAGCGATTGAAGTATGAGTGTATGCTGCTGGATTGATAATAATCCCATTCGCCTCACCAATACACTCTTGTATACGATCTATTATTTCCCCTTCTAGATTTGATTGAAAAAACTCTATTTCCATCTTGTTTTGCTTAGCGATTGCTTCCATTTGTGTATGGATCTCTTCAAGTTTCATCGGTCCATAAATATTTTGCTCACGATGTCCTAAAAGATTTAAATTTGGTCCTTGAATTACTACTATTTTCATTAGTTTCCTTTATATAAATTTTGACTATTATACCTATAATTAACATAAAAAATAGTAAAGAGTTAAAATTATAAAAACTTCTGTCTAAAAATATTTGTTTTTGAAATAATTACTACAATATATACATGTAGCAATTGCACTATTATAAACTATATTTTATCAATCAGCTGTTTTATAGCCTAATTTACTGTTTGGAGCAAAATATTTTGGATTACTTTTCCTAGTTTTAAATATTTTTCAAGTAAGCAGTTGCCTTGCGTCGAACAAGAAATCTCAAATAAACATAACTAAATTGGTCACGGAGACAAAGAGTATGGGACTTACCCATACTCTTTATTTTAAAAAAAGTAATTTATAAATACAATGAAAGAATGATCTGTAAAATCACCTTTTATATCAGTATAATTGCCACTATTATTTAGGTACATATGCCTATATTCAACATCTTCAAGGCCATTTCTATATACATACTCTGCCCCTAAAGCAATATTTTCTTTAAAGTAGTGTTCAACACCTAAACCTGTTATTAAAGTATTTATCGAATGATCAAATGTCCCATTTTGGATAAGAGAGCTTCCACTAATGGAATGGTCTATTTTCGTAATTCCAAGACCAAGTCTACCAGTAAAGTATGTTTTATTAGCTAATTTATACCCACCTTTATAAGCTATCTCATATGACTCATTTACTTCAAAACTTCCACCAAGAGAACCCATTGTATAAGTTCCTTTTGCATTTGCATCTTTTACAGATACTTCTACACCATGAAAACCTTGATCTACAAAATATCTTAACCCAAGATTAACTCCATAGATAATATCAGATTTACCTAATGTCATTTCAGCAACATTGCCATTATCATTAGAATAAGCATCAACAGATGAAGTATTTATCCCCAGTTGACCCCCTACATAAAATTTACCCTCTCCAAGACTACTAGCCACTGAAAGAGAAGAGAATAAAACTACTACACTCAATATTTTTTTGAGCCTTTTCATATTTCCTCCTTATACAAGATTATATAATAAAAATTATTTGTATAAATTATACCATATTAGGCTATAAAAAGAAACTTAAAAATACCAATAATCTTCATTTATGATCAGAGTTAAGTATTTATTTTAATTCCATAAATACTGCCGCAAGATATTTATATATAGTAAATTTTAGTGTTACCTTTAATTTGCTATAATTAAATAAAAACATAGGAATAAAATTTGAAGATAATTAATGCTAATTACATCCTTACATGTAACGATCGTTTTGAAATACTAGAAAATTATGCTATATGCTTTGATAAAACAATCTTGGATATAGATAAATTAGAAAATTTAGAACAAAAATACTCTGAAGCTGAAGTAATAAATTTACCAAAAAATTCTGTACTGATGCCGGGACTTATAAATCCACATGTTCACTTAGAGTTTTCATCCAATAAAACTTCACTTCGATATGGAAGCTTTATCACTTGGTTAAATTCTGTTATACAAAAAAGAGATGCTTTGATTGCTACATGTAACGATCAATCAATCGAAAAGCAATTGAAAATAATGCAAAAAAGTGGCACTACTTCTTTTGGAGCTATTAGTAGTTTTGGCAATGATTTTGAAGCTTGTTTGAAATCCCCACAAAGGGTTGTTTTCTTTACAGAAATACTAGGAAGTCGTCCGGATGCAGTGGATATTCTTTTTGATGATTTTAAAGCAAGACTAAGACAAGTAGAGCAAAATGAAAATGAGAGGTTAATTCCTGGGATTTCAATCCATTCACCATACTCTACTCATCCCATTTTAGCAAAAAATGCACTCGATATTGCTAGAAAATTTAACTATGTTGTTTCTACTCATTTTATGGAAAGTGTTGCGGAGAGAAATTGGTTGGATGAAGGCAAAGGCGAGTTTAACGATTTTTTTAATAACTTTGCGCCCAATGCAAAACCTATGAGTGATGCGAGTGATTTTATAGAACTTTTTAGAGGATGTAAAACACTTTTTACTCACTGTGTTCAAGCAACAGAGAACGAACTTGAAAAGATAGAAAAATTAGGAGGAAGTGTTACAAACTGTCTCGTTTCAAATAGACTTTTAGGAGTTGGTAAACTAAGTATTCGTAACATTGATAATCTTACTATTGGAACTGATGGGTTAAGCTCAAATATTTCACTAAATCTTTGGGATGAAATGAGAGCCAATTTATTTTCTCATGAAAAAATGGAAATTAATACTTTAGCCAAAAAGCTACTTAAAGCGGCGACATTTAATGGTGCTAAAGCATTAAATCTTAATTGTGGTGAAATAGAGAAAGGGAAACTTGCTGATTTCATTGTATGTGAACTACCTGATTCAATTGAGGACCTACAAGAGATCCCATTAACACTGATTTTACATACTAAATTTACAAAAGCAACATATATCGAAGGAGAAAACATATGGTAATTTTTAGATGGATAGGAAAAGCAATAAGTTACATAAACAACCACTTTAAAGCAATGCTATTTTTACTTTTGCTGTTTTTTATATTTAATCCATTTAGCGAGAAAAATTTAGAACAGCCAAATCTAAAAACAATAAAAATAGAAGGGCAAATAGAAAGAATAGATACTATCTTAGCTGATATTGACGAAGCTATAATGAATCAAAATATAAAAGGGGTTTTACTTCAAGTAGACTCACCTGGTGGTGCATTAGCTCCTTCTATTGAACTTAGCATGGCAATAAAAAGATTAAATCAAATAAAGCCTGTTGTAGCGTATGCGAGTGGAAGTATGACGAGTGGAAGTTACTATGCTTCTATATGGACAAGAAAAATCATAGCAAATCCAGGAGCATTTATAGGCTCCATTGGAGTGCTGTTTCAAGCTCCAAATATACAACCTTTAGCAGATAAACTTGGTATAAAAGAACAAGTCATAAGTGCTGGAGAGTATAAACAAATGGGAACATTTACAAGAGAGTGGAGTGCTAAGGAGAGAGCTGGACTCAAAGAGCTTATCGATGATGCTTATGAATTATTTATAAATGATGTATCAAGAGCAAGAGGCTTAAAAAAAGAACGAGCTAAAGAGTTTGCAAATGCAAGAGTTTTTATTGCAAAAAAAGCTCAAAATATAGGACTAATTGATGCTGTCGGTTCTTTATATATTGCTAAAAAAGAGATTGAAGACTTAGCAAATATACAAAAGCCTATATGGGAAAAACCTAGTGAAATGGATATTTTTTTAAAAGAGTTGAAGACAAGTGCTTCATTTCCGATTTTTAATCTAAGAGGATATATTAATTAAGTAGTTCAGATTCTAGTTTGTAGTGTCCATTTTTAACGCGTTCAAGTATGCCATCTTCGATAAGTGCTTTAAAAGTATTTACTACCGTTGGTTTACTTGAATTTAATGTATTAGTAATCTCGTCATAAGTACCTATAAATTCGCTATTTTCATTTATATTATTAAAAATATGCTCTATTATTTGTACTCTTTTCCCACCTATCGTTCTTAAAACTTTAAGCAAACTATTTTTACTACTAAGTTCATTTTGTAAAACTTTTGATCCAGCATTTTTTATAAGTATTGAAAAAAGTTCTTGTAAGTTTAAAGGTTTAAGAATATAGCCATCGGCCTTTAATTGTATCGCTTTTAAAAGATACTCACTTTCAGAGTGAGCAGTAACTAGTATAACCACTATATCTTTATATTGTTCCTTAATTTTAGCTAAAAGTTCTAAGCCATCTATTCTTGGCATTCTTAAATCAGTAATAACAACATCTAATTTATTAGCTCCTAGAATTTCTAAGGCTTCTTGTCCATCTTTTGCACAGTAGAGTTCTTTACAAAAACTCTCTAGCGACAATTCAAGTTGTTTTCTTGCTTGAGGTTCATCTTCTACACATAATATTCGCATCTGAGCAATAATGTTCATATCTAAAATCAATGTTTCTCCTCAATTAAAATACTAGAAAAAGAATAAAAATCTTTAAAAAGTAAAAATTATTATACTTAAATAAACTTAATTTTACTTTTATAAAGCTATTTTATTTTGATTTATTTTAAGAACATAATAACCGATTTCATTACCTGTTATATCAAATACAGGAGTATATAAAATATAAAAATTTTCTTTTTTTATATAATTAGTTCCTTTAAAGTTTATATTTTCTAAAGAATTTACTCTACTATTCAACTCATTTATGACTAAAAAATCTCCTACTTTGTTGTCTTTACCAAAAGAGACTTTATTTACTATATCCCTATATCGTTTGTGCATAAGAACATAAAAATTTATACCAATTTTTCTATAAGAACTAGCAATTGAGTTAAAGTCAGTTATCACTTCAATTGAGCCTAAATACTCATCTTTATCTAAAACAGGACTTATTCCTCTTAAAAGCATAGAAGAACGCCCTATCTCAACTCCAGACAACTCTTTTTTTGTATCCTTCACTAACAGCAAAGATTCTCTAAAAGATGACAATGAATCATTTTTATTTTCGCCTAGTTCCCAAAGTCTAAAAAAACTTTTTAAGTCTTTAGTATGTACATGTATCTTTATATTTTTTGAAAAACTTAAGTTATTAAAAGTCATTTGTACCTTTTTTAAATGTCCTGTACAATTGATTCTACTTTTTTTGGATAAGCATGCTTGAACATCATTATCTTTTGCAAGTAATACTGCTGCAGTTAAAACAATATCTCTTTTGTCTTTTATCTTTCCCGTTAAATCTTTTAAATATAAATCCATTTGAGCTTTTACTTTACTTTCATTCTCATAATTTAAATAATCATTAAAAAAATATACTAGGACAGACAAAGTTAGTAGAACAAAAAGTGTTGAAAAAATTATCGTTATTTTATTTTCTATTTTCTGCATAATCTAAAAATTTCCTCTTATATAAATCTATTTTATACTCAAATCTAGAGCCTACACCTTCACTTGATTCTATATTTATTTTTATATTATTTTTATTACAAATATTTTGAACTATATTGAGTCCTAGTCCAAATCCTCCTTGAACAGAATCTTCTCTTTTAAACCTATCAAAAATTGCTTTTGTGTCTTTTATACCTTGCCCAAAGTCTTTTACTACAAAAGTACATATATAATCATCTTTATCCAAAGATATTTCTATTGTTCCTGCATAATTAGAGTACTTGATAGCATTTGAAATTGTGTTGTCAATTATCCTTTGTATTTCTACTTTATTTATAAAAACTTCAATTGCTTCACTTATTGAATACTTTATATTTATCGATTTTGAACTTGAAAGATCTTCAAAAAAGAATATTCTAGATTCTAAATACTGAGATAAATTGATTTGTTCTTTTACATACTTTGTTCTTTTGTTTTTTATATAATATTCAACATCTTCATAAGTCATTTGCATCTGCTTAGTAGCTGCTTTTATTCTTTTCATATGTTTTGTTTCTTTAAGATTTGGAGCTATTAACTCTAAATTAATATTTATAACTCCCAAAGGAGTTTTGAGTTCATGCATGGTATCATTAAAAAAATCATTCATATATCTTTGCATTAACTTATATGGCGTCGTTGTATTTCGTATTATTATTCTGCTAAATACATATGTAATTAGTAAAATTACTAAAAATAAAGTTGCCGCTGTAAGGATAACTTTTGAGTGATTTATCTTTGTCTCACAAATAATATAAGCAACACTATGTACATTTTTGTCTATATTTTTTTGATAGTACATATATGGATAATCAATATATGTTTCGAATGTAAGGTTCTTTGGTTCATTTATTAAATTTGATACTATTTTGTTGTAGTTATAGTCGTATAACGCTATTTTAAATTTAACACTTTTTGGTAAATCTCCATCTTCCGTGTATATATATCTTTCTACTTCACTTACCCACTGCATTAGCTCTAATTTATTTATATTTTCTTCTTTTTCCATAGTAGCTTTAATTGCAAAGTAATTTGGTATCATAAAAAGAATCATGACTAGTAATGTATATAAAAAAGAACTTTTAACTTCGCTAGTTTGGTACATCTATCCTATATCCTAATCCACGAGAAGATTTTATAAAATCTTTGCTTGCTTTTAATCTAATCTTTCTTATATACATTCTTATATCTGCATAACTTATTTCTTTACCTTCCCATACCTCTTGTCTTAAAGTCTCTATTTCACAATATGAATTTTTTCTATTAAGAAGATATCTCACTAAATCTTTCTCTTTTTGCGTTAAATTAACATCTTCTTCATCTTTACTTAAAATGCCTTCTACAAAATTGAATTTAAAACCACAAGCTAGTTTTAACTCAGAATCTGAGTTTGTTTCGTAGTTCTTTTTTATCAAAGTGTTAATTCTAAGCTCTAATTCTTTAAGCTCAAATGGTTTTTTGAGATAATCGTTACAACCTAATTCATACCCAATAGCAATATTATCTATATCAACTAAAGATGTCATTATTATAATTGGTGTTTGATTGTTAATTTCTTTGATCATTTTTATAAGTTCATGCCCATTTATTTTTGGAACTTTTACATCAAGAAGAAGTAGGTAGTAGCAGTTTTCCATAATAGCATCGAGAGCATCTTCTCCATTAAAAAAAGCGTCAACTTCATATCCTATAGACTCTAAATATTCTTTAATACTTTCATTGTAATTATAATCATCTTCAAGAAGAAGTATTTTCATTAAAACATACCCTTTATCAATATAAGTGAGAGATAATATCTCCCACTTATATTTTGTTAAACACCTGTAAATAGTTGTCCTGCATATACTATATAAAATCTCAGCATAACAACACCGCATAATACCACAAAAGAGTTTATCATAATATAACTCACTCTATAAGCATGATTTTTTAGTGCTGTGAAGGCAATAATAAGAGGAAGAACTAAACCAGTTCCAATCACACCAAACCAAAATACTTTCGCCCAAACACCTGTTGTTAATGCATCTTTAGCAGCAAGCAAAGAATCACCACCTGTATACATCATGCCAACAAAAAGTATCAATATCATTGGGATTTCTGTCATTATAACTCTTAAATCCATTACTAAAAGATATTTAATACTCTCTTTATTAACACTACTTTTGAAAAATAACATACCAACGAGTATATTACCAGCAACACCTGCAGAGATCCCAGATGTTAAAAACAATAATGGCAAGACTGGAGTATTCCACATAGGAAATGAACTCACGGCTGATAATAAAAATCCTGTATAAGCACCAACAATTAATGCGATGCCAAATAAACTATATTCGATCACTTTTGCAAAATTATGAAAACTTTTTATAAACTCAATAACTGGTACAAGTATTGAAAAAAGTTTGATTTTTCTGAATGTATCTTCAAAAATCAATAACATAAATATCATTACAATTGGAGTGTATATAAACAGAGCTAACACACCTAGTGTCATTACTGAGGTAAAATTATAACTAATTAATAACCAGTAAAAAGATAAGGGTTTACCTAAATCAATAATCAACAATAAAAGTCCTATAACTATAGTAATAGGAGCAAGTAAAGCTCCCGCTTTTACCATTGCATCCCAAATTGTACTCACCTCACCTTCATGTCTATTCCATTTTACTAGAAGAGCAACCATAATTGACCCTGCACTAAGTCCCGCAAGGAAAAGATAAACGGCAATTGGCCATGGCCAATTGATAACTTCGTACTGTGCAGTACTTCCCCACATATTATTCATAATTAACTCCTTTTTTATTTGGAACAAAAGCAAGTTTTGGTTTTGTTCCTAAATGTGCTTTAGGAAAAAGTGTATAGTGTGTATTTGATTTAACATACACTTCAGAATCTTTATCATTCATATCACCAAAAACAAGAGCATCAGTTGGACATATACTTACACAAGCTGGTAATTGCCCTTTTGCTAGTCTATTTTCACTACAAAAATCACACTTATCAATCGCTTTTATTATAGGATCCATGTACCTAGCATCATAAGGACATGCAACTACACAATATTTACAAGAAACACAAGTGTTTTCATCTACATGTACAATTCCATCTAATGTTTGAAAAGATGATCCTGTTGGACAAACTGTTACACAAGGTGCATCCTCACACATTACACAAGATTGTCTTCTAAAATTCATTTTTAAATCTGGGAATGTACCTTTTGTTTCCATTCTTACTTGTAGTCTAAAAACATCATCCGAAATATTGTTTTCACTTCTACAGGCTACACTACATGCTTGACATCCTATACATAAATTTTCATCATGTATCATTCTATATTTTTTACTCATAATGACCCCTCCTTACACTTTAACTATTTTGACGCCAACATTTGTTATCATCGTTGAACAAACTGGTCCTTTTACTAAAGGTAATAACTTAGATAAACTAGTTCCAACCCCTGCAGTTCTTTCTAATTTGGATGAAGTTCTCCCAAATCCCATATATGCAAAAAGTGTATCTGGACGAATTGCTTCTGTTACAAATACCGTTGCTTTTTCTTTGGCCGTTTCATTTTCTAGATAAATTAAATCACCATGTTTTATACCCTCTTTTTTAGCTGTAACAGGATTAACCCAAAGAGGATTATCACTCATTAGCATATTTAAATAAGGAACATTTTGTGTATGACCATTTGTATGTATAGCTGTTTTTCCGCTTGTTAAGATATATGGATATCCTGGATGTGCTACTTCTGTACTATGTTTTGTACTAGGAACTCCATGCCCAGGAAAAGCATCTTCTACTTTTTGAGAGAAAAGTTCTATCTTTCCACTAGGAGTTTTTAACTTACTTAGTCCAAAAACACCTTCAGCATTGACCTTATCTGCTGCACCCGGATACTTATCCACAAATGCTTGAACATATTTTGGTTCTCTTGCTAATACTGGGGGTATTCCAAATGAAGCATACCCTTTTACTGATAGAGTTTTAAGTAATTCAAAGTTTCCTTTTGCCTGTGCAGTTCTAAACTCATTTACAGTAGTCCATTTATATTCACTATCAATACCTAATTTTTTAGCTAAGGTTCTAAATATTTCTCCACTCCATTTAGTCCCATTTATAGGTTCTACTATCTTATTTCTTATCATATAAGCTGGTGCTTTTGATGATTTATTTGAGATACCTTCATCTCTCTCTAAATAAGTAGCTTCAGGTAAAATCACATCTGCCATCTCTGCACTTTCAGACATATAAACATCACTTGAAACAATAAAATCCATTTCATGCATTGCTTTTCTCATTTTTTCTGTATCTGCAACTGTAATTAGAGGATTGTGACGAATCATAAACAACCCTTTTATAGCATAAGGTTTTTTAGCAAGAACAGCTTCTGGTATATCCATAAGAACACCATGTTTTCTAGAAACAAATATATTTTCACCAACTTCACCAGCTCCATCAATACGAGGAGTTTTTGAGCCTTTAATATGCTTATCTGGATTCGTTATGTCTGGTGCTATATTCATACCTGCAAGTTTATTTACAGTTTTTGCTTTTTTTGCAAAGAAAATACCACCTTCTCGTTCAATATTACCCATAAGAGCATTCGCTATAATAATCGCTCTTGTTCTTTGATACTCTCCAAATCCTGTTGTTGTTTTGTGTCCCCAATCAATGATACATTTTGGCGCTGCTTTGTATAATTCATCTGCAACATTTTCTGCTACACTAGCCTTTATCCCTGTTATTTTTTCTTGCCATTCAGGAGTTGCATCTGATACACTAGCTTTTAACTCTTCTATTCCTATTGTTGATTCTGCAACAAATTTTTTGTCATATTTTTCATCTCTTAACCATACATGGATTAGAGATAAAACAAATGCTAAGTCAGTTCCTGGTTTAACCGGATGCCACTCATCTGCTTTCGAAGCAACTATAGAAAATCTTGGATCTAACACAACTAGTTTACTTTTTTCACTCGCAGCTGTTTTAGCTAGTTTTTTTGTACTTGATACTGAGATTCCTTCAAAAAGATTATGTCCAAAATTTAAAATATATTTTGATTTTGAAAAGTCCCTTTTCATCCCACTTCCAGTTGTATGAGGGAATGCTATCTTATAAGAAACAGGACATGAACTTGTGTGAGAAAATATATTTGGTGAGCCAAATGCATTTGCAAAAGTTAACATATGCCCATGGTGTTCGCCAGTTTTTGCTGAAAAAAGTACTGATTTTGCTCCAAACTCTTCTTTTATTTTACCTAATTTATTAGCAACTAAGTCTAACGCTTCTTCCCATGAAGCTTCTCTCCACTTACCTTCTCCTCGCTTTCCTGTTCTAATCAAAGGAGAAACAATTCTTTGTGGATCATAAAGTTGTGAATGGCCTGAAGCGCCTCTTGCACAAACTGAACCTCCCATTGACTTTACATATTTATTCCCTTGAATAAACACATTTTTACCATCAACCACTCGTCCTTCAATCTGACATCTACTACTACACATCTCACAATAGCTTCTTATAAACTTGTCACTACCTTGTATTGCTTTATTTCCAAGAGCACCTAAAGTGCCAGGAATACTACAAGATGTTCCAATAACAGCAGCTGTACCCGATGAGATTTTTAAAAAGTCTCTTCTGCTAACTTCTTTTGACATCTAACATCCTTTCAAAATTTTAATTATGAAATCTTATTCTTCATAAGTAAATTTTATGTAAATTTATGACGAAAAAATTATCTAAATATAGATCTGTTTGAAATTACATAAAATTTACAATGACTTGTTATAGTTTCGCATAAGGAGAATAAAATGTTTAAAAATATTATTGAAAATGGCACTATATTTAGTGCAAAAAAAATTATTAAAAACTCTATGAATTCATACTTAAATATAAAATACATAGATTATGAAGTAAAAAGACAACTTGAGAAAAATAAATCCTATCTATTATATATGCATATTCCTTTTTGCGAAACATTTTGCCCATATTGTTCTTTTCATAAATTCAAATATGATGAAAAAACTGCAATAAAATACTTTGTATCACTTAGAAAAGAGATGAGAAAAGTAAAAGAAGAAGGATTTAAATTTGATTCATTATATGTTGGTGGAGGGACCACTCTTATACATGAAGAAGAATTATATAAGACGCTAAAACTTGCAAAAAGTCTATTTGGGATTGAAGATATATCATGTGAAAGTGATCCAAATCATATCGATCCAAAAACTATACAAAAATTTCAAGGTCTTATCAAAAGGTTATCTATAGGAGTACAAAGTTTTGATGATGGCATCTTAAAAAAAGTTGCAAGATATGATAAATTTGGTTCTGCTAAACAAATCAAAGAAAAAATCGCGGCGATCAAGGGTATGATTCCTATGATCAATATTGATTTGATATTTAACTTTCCTGGACAAAGTGAAAAAATGCTTCTAGATGACTTGAAGTGTGCTAAAGAATTGGGAGTGGAACAAGTTACCACATATCCTTTGATGAGCACAGATTTAACTTTAAACTCTATTACAAAAGCCTTTGAAGCAAAAAATAGTACGAACGAATACCTTTTTTACAAAATAATTCAAGAACAATTTGCTGAGTATTCCTCTAGTAATGCTTGGTCTTTTTCAAAAGAAGTTTCTAACATGAGTGATGAGTACCTTGCAAAACATAATGAATATGTAGGCATAGGTAGTGGTGCTTTTAGCTTTTTAGAAGGAAACTTATATGTCAATGCTTATGACTTAGAAGAATATGCCCAACTCGTTTCAAAACAACCTCATGCGATTGTAGCTACTAGTTCATTTAAATCACAACAACGAATACAGTATCAATTTCTTACATGGCTATTTAATGGAACAATTGATATCATAGAATTCGATAAAACATTTGATTGTAATTTATTAAAAATACTAAATCAAGAAATTTATATGCTAAAAACTGCAAATGCAATTAAAATTGAAGATAATAAAATATGCCCTACAAAGTTTGGTAAATATCTATCTTTGACTATGATGAAAGAGTTTTATAGTGGGATGGATGTTGTAAGAGCAATGTTTAAAGAAAAAACACTCAAACAAATAAGCGCGTAATTACATAAAATTTACATATGTATATTATTATAATTTAAAGGAGTATTTATGCAAACTGCTATTTTAGTTACTTTAGGGGTTAGTTTTGTAGGGTTGTCTTCAGATCAAAAACACCTAATGGCTCTTGGTTGGTTGTCTTGTGGAGCAATTGTTGCAATGATTTATTTTTATTAAAGTAAAGCTCTAAAAAGGGCTTTACTTAAAAAGTGTTTTTTTCAATCACTTCTGCTTTTATAATCTCACTTGTATTTTGCAATTCAAATTTATCTCCAATGCACAACTCTTTTAAAGAAGATTTTTTACCATCTTTTACAATTTGTGCATAATTTTCGCGTATATTTTTTCCTGGATTGTTTTGCTCGAAAACATCTTTAAGCATATTTAAATCACTCTGTTTTTTAGTGAGTAGTTTCTTGATACTAAAGTCCATCTCAGAGCTTACATGTAAACACTTTGTTGTATTGTTTGCAAGGAGCAAATCTATCTTTTGTGAAAATCTTGATTTTAAGAGTTCTATCTCTCTTTTTGCTATTGATGTTTTTGCTTCAATAGAGTGTGTTTTAAAACGCTCTTTTATAGAGTTAAGTTTTTCAATCTTTGAGTGCAGTACCCTTTTTATAAGCCTATTAGCATTTTCACTCATCTCATCAAGGCGCATTAAAACTTCTGTTTTATCTGGAAGTATCATCTCCATTGCAGCACTAGGAGTTGGAGCTCTTAGATCCGCAACAAAATCACTGATAACAAAGTCTATCTCATGACCTACAGCACTTACAATCGGTGTGTTTGCAAAGTGGATTGCATCTGCGACTACTTCTTCATTGAATCCCCATAAATCTTCTATGCTTCCACCACCTCGTCCAATCACTATTACATCTACCCCTAAGGTATCTGCTCTTTTAATATTTTGAGCGATTATGCTACCACTACTCTCACCTTGGACAATAGTATCGATGATAGTTATCTTTACAAGTGGCCACCTTTTTTCTGCAACTCTGAGCATATCTTGTAAGGCTGCACCTGTTGCACTTGTAACTAAAGCAATATGATTTATAATTTTAGGGATTGCTTGTTTATGCTCAAAGTAACCCTTTACATGTAAAGCTTTTTTGAGTTGTTCATAAGCTAGCGCTAATGCTCCCTCTCCTGCTGGCTCAACCCTAGTGACATTGATTTGGTAGTTACCTCTTGGAGCATATACAGAAACTGAACCATTAACTACAACTGCCATGCCCTCTTCAAGCCTAAACTTCATCTTCATATTGTTACCACGAAACATAACACAACTAATAGAAGAATTTTCATCTTTGAGAGTAAAATAAACATGCCCTGAGTTGTGATAAGTGATGCGAGAGACTTCTCCCTCAACGCTTACATGTAAGAAAGTTGTCTCAAGAAGTGATTTTATTTGGTTGTTAAGACTTGAAACACTTAATGAATTCATCTTTTTTTAGCAATTACCAGCGTTGATATATCCATAGAAAAACTTTTTACGAACTCTGTTGTAAATCCTGCATCATCAAGCTCTTTTTGTAACATTTCGGAAGTCAAAAATCCCTCAATAGAATTTGGCAAGTATTCATATGCTTCTTTATTTTTAGAGATAAAGCCTCCAAGTTTAGGAAGTACTTTATTCATATAAAAGTCTTTAATCCCGAAGAAAAAGCCATTTTTATCATCTTTTGTAAATTCTAAAATAACAACATAACCACCTGTTTTAATGACTCTTGCAAACTCTTTAAAGGCGTCTGTTCTATCCACTACATTTCTAATACCATAACTTATACTAAGGATATCAGCACTTTCATCTGGAAGTGGGATTTCAGTTGCATGGCTTATAACAAAATCAAAATCTGGAAACTTTTCTTTTCCTACTCCAACCATACCTTCACTTGGATCCACTCCTAAAAGTTTACCTATTTTTCTACCACTTTTATCTGCTTGTTTTTTCCAATATGCCATCATATCACCTGTACCACAAGCAACATCTACTATCAAATCTATATTATTTCTATATCTATTGTATGTCTCATCACAAGCTTTTTTTCTCCACTGAATATCAACTCCCATACTTAAAACTCTATTTGCCTTATCGTATGTTGGAGCTATATTGTTAAACATTTCTACGATTTTTTTCTGTTTATGATTGTTATCCAAAGTTTTGCCTTTATTGTAGTAAGTATTGATTATACAATAAGTTTATTAAAAAAAAGAAAATTTAACTTCATAAAAAAATGGCTTACATAGTCAATCATAAAAATTAAAAGAACTCGGCTTAGCAAAATAGTATGTCATGAAATAAAAACAAGATAAGATAAAATTAAAAAGGATTCATATATAATAACCTAAATTTACATAAAGGAAAGATATGAAAAAGTCTATAAATTTAGGCATTTTAGTGATTGTTATGGGATTAATATTAGGTGGTTGTGGTGCACCTAGTGTTGTTGAAAATATTGACAATTCTAAGTACCTTGATAAAAGTGTAGCTAAAGTAGAAGTAGCAAAAGCTATACAAAGAGGGGCAAGTAGAAAAGGATGGAGAACAAAAACAGTTAGTACTGGGCTTATTGAAGCAAACATAAATGTAAGAGGCAAATACTTTGTATCAGTAAATATAAACTATGATTCAAAAGGTTATAAAATCAGTTATAACAAGAGTAGTAATTTAAAATATAACAAAGCAGATAATACAATCCATCCGAGCTATAACAAATGGGTAAAAATTCTTGCTCAAAATATTGACTACGAATTAGAAAGTATAGGAATGAAAAATGGAGATACTGTACTAGTAAATGGGCCTCAAAAAGTTAAAAAAGTAGCTACTTCAAGTAAGCTTTCAACTTTTAAAAAAGGTAAAGAAGTAAACCTTGAAGGCAAAACAATATATATAAAGACAATGATTCCTTATGCCCCTAATTCAAGAGTTCAAACAAATATTAAGCAAGAGTGTACTTTACCTGATGCCTTATCAAAAGATATTGCAAAATATGCAGCAGAGCAAGGGTTAACTGTTATTGCAAAAAATGATATCAAAGCTAATGAGTATGAATTACAAGTACAAATAGAAAATGCTGTAAGTGCTGGTAATGCAGCGATTGGTCATAATAAATTTGTAGCAATCTCTGGTGCAATTGTAAAAGGGAATACTCAATATTATTCATTTGATGCTGCAAGATTAAGTGGTGGTGGTTACTTTGGTGTATATAGAAGTTCTTGTTCTGTTCTTGGTGGAATTGCTAGAAGACTTGGAAAAGATACTGCCTTGTGGTTAGTAAACCCTTATGATGGGGCAGAGTTAGGTGACACACAACTGATTAGAAAATAAATTATTGAAGGATGATCGCAAAAGAACCTTTTGCAATCATCCTCTCTTCTTCAAATATTTCAAACTTAAGAGATTTAAAATTATCTAATCTACTGACAAGATCAATCTTTGCAATATATTCATAAGATTTTATCTCTTCTAAAAGTTTTACATCTTTTAAACTAACTAAAAATCCCATTCTTCCAATGTTCTGTTTATCACTTATCCCTGCTGAACTTTGTGCTGCGGCTTCTATGAGCATACCAATAGTTGGAAATTCATCATAAGCAATTTTTACAACTGCACTATTTTCATCTGTCTGTAAAATTGCTTTTGCAAACTTTATGGGTGCAATATGCGGAAGAATCAAATCCGACATTAATTAGCTTGATTCTCGTTTATATATGATACTAAAGAATTCGATGAAGCAAATATGTTTTCTGATTCACCCATGTCTTTTATCTTTACACCAAACTCTTTTTCTATAATAAGAGTTAACTCGATAGCGTCAACACTATCCAGCCCAAGTCCATCATCTCCAAAAAGAGGCATGTCATCTTCTATCTCATTAATTCCTATATCTTCAAGGCCCAAACCATCTATTATCTTTGTTTTCAAATCTGTTGTTGTTATCAAGTGCTTCTCCATTTTTATTTTTTATTATACTCTATAACTCTTTAAAACCTATTTTTTTACCTACTGAACTTCTCGTAATTTCCATCCCATTGTGTATTTTAAACGCGATATTCATAGAGCCAAAATGTTTTTTTAAAACGGCTCTCAATACTTTTGCATCAAGTCCTTTTTTAGACTCTACATATATCTCTAATATTTCATCTTTTAAAGCTCTTTCATCTTTTCTTATTTTTATAAGAACAGCATCAATACCATCCATCGCTTCAATGATATTTTCAATCTGTAAAGTAGAAATTCGTTTTCCTGCAACTTTTACTAAGTTCGAACTTCTTCCTAAAAGTTGAAATTCATGTTCACTTAAAATCTCTACTATATCTTCTGTTTGAAAAGGGGGGATTATATCTTCAATGATACCTTTATTGAGAACTTTTTTAGTAACAAAAGGTGAAGACACCATAAGCATGTTATCACTCTCTCCAATAGATACTCCATCATATGCAGTAAGTATCTGCTCATCATCTCTTTTATGTCCCATCATACCTGTTTCAGTTGATGCAAAAAGTTGTGAAACCGAGCAGTCATAATTTTCACGAAACTCTTTTCCATCTTCTAGTGGAAGTGGTGCAGTTGAAGTTAAAAACATAGAGTTTGAAAACTTAACATCTTTTTTAATTCTATTTAGTGCTTTTATAAAAACTGGTGTTGTCACCACTAAAGTACCCTCTTTGGCTGCTTCAATAGCAAGTTCTTCAGGTAAAAAATTCTCTTTAGTCCATACATCAACATCTAATAGATGAGGAACAACTGCTCCAATATCTATGCCATATATATGAACAAATGGCACAGTAGTAACAACCCTATTGAATTTCATATCAGCAATAGTTTTTAAAAGAGCCTCAGCTTGTTTTACAGAGTTTTCTTTTGTTTTATACACACCTGTTGGAAGTCCTGTTGTTCCTGATGTAAAATACAAAAATTGAAAACCATCTTGTTTCAGTATGTTTTCGTCAAGTGAGTTAATGTACTTAACTAAAGCTGGTTGAGATTTATCGTAAATAACATCAAATATATTGTTTTCAAAACAATACAAAGCATCACTTAATTGTTCAACTTTTGTAGTTGGATTTTCGACTTTAGCTATATCTACATAGCACTTTTCATCCATATCATAAATTTTCATATATAGCCTTATTCATTTAAAAGCAGTTATTTTACCATAAAGAATAAAAAATATCGAATTAACCTCAAAATTTAATGCTTTTTACTTAATAAATTTATCAAGCACATATTATATAAGAATAAATTAGCTTATTTATTATATAATCAGTAATAAATATATTAGAAGGATTCATATGAAAAAAGTTTATACAACTAAATTTTTAGCGATTTTATTGGTTTTATTGTTTGCAGGATGTGGCATTGCTCCTATCCATAATTATAATACTCCGATAAGTCCTAAATATTCTAATCTGTCAATGGATAAAATAGAGAAATCTATCCTTAGTGCCGGAACGGTTCTAGGTTGGAAAATGAAAAAATCAAATGATGGTGAAATTATAGGTACATTAGCACTAAGAAATCATTTTGCACAAGTAAAAGTTTTATACACTACAAAAAGCTATCAAATTCTTTACATGAAGAGTACAGCTTTAAACTATAATCAAGAAAAAAATACAATTCATAACAACTATAACGGTTGGGTTCAAAATTTAAATAACGGTATACAAAGAAATTTAACAATTTACTAAATAATGTAAATAACAAAATTAAGTTATATTACTGCTATTTATTTATTTTTTATAAGGAATATTTTGAAATTAATATTACTTCTACCAATAATATTTATATTCTTTTTCACTGGATGTGCAGAAAAAAATATTTATAATGGATTAGATATATCCTCATTGGAAAATATACAAAAAAATAAATCATTTAATAACAAAAAACCTATTTTAGGAATCGCCTTTGGTGGTGGTGGAGAAAAAGGGTTTATACATCTTGGAGTCATTAAAGCTCTTGAAGAAGAAGGGATAAAAGCAGATATTGTAATTGGGACATCTGCTGGAGCAATTGTCGCCTCACTTTATGCCCTAGGGATGAGTTTTGAAGAGATAGAAAAAATCACTGCACCTATAACTAGAGATGATATACTTGATATTGTTTTAAGTACTGAAGGACTTATTCAAGGAAAAGATTTATCAAATGTAGTAAATAAAATGACAAAAAATTCACTTATTGAATCAACTCCAACAAAACTAGGTATTACTGCTACTAACCTTAGTACTGCTAAACCTGTACTGATTACAAAAGGAAATATAAGCGAAGCAATCCAAGCATCATCAAGCGTACCAGGAGCATATCTGCCTATAAAATCAAATGGAGATATTTTAATAGATGGAGGAATACTATCTTTAGTTCCTGTAGATTTTACAAAAGCTTTAGGTGCTGATATTGTTATCGGTATTGATATTTATTGTGGTAGACCTTTACCTCTTGAAGAAAATTTATTCAACATAACACTATCCGCTTTTCAACTTCAAATTTGTACGATAAGTAATCTTGAAACCCAAAAAGCAGATTTTATGATAAGACCCGATTTAACTAAAAATGAATTTGATGGATTTGTAAATAAAAAAGAAGCTATAAGAGTTGGCTACAATGCAACTAAGAAAATCTTACCTGAAATTTTAAAAAAATTAAATAAGAATTAGCAACTAATGAAAAATACTAAAACTCTTCATTAGTTGTAAAATAATATAATTTTAATTAATATACAAATCAATTATTTTTAAATTCCAAATAGCATCTCGTGTAGTTTTTCCTTGCCAAAAACTTTTTCTTTCTATTAAGTAATCGCGTGATTCTTTTGTATCTAAATCACCAATACTCTTTAAAGCCATAGCTCTGTCTTGCCATAATTTAGAATTTTTGTTCAATGCAACTAAAAAAGAAAAGTCTTTTGAATTTCCAAGGATACCTATACTTGAAATTGCAGCTAATCGTATATATTCATCATTGCTAACTGCTAAATTTTTTATAAAATCTAATGCTTTGTTGTTATTTGAAAAACCTAATTCATAGACATCTAAATATGTTGATTTAGTATGCTTTTCATTAGTAATTTTATTTTTTATATTTTCTACTTCATCATCACTTAATTTATAGCCAAAATAAACTTTATTAAGTTTTGCAACTATCTCTTTTACTAGTAATGTCATTGGTTCATTATAACAAGGTTCAGATACTTCTCCCATGCTCCAAATAGGAACTTTTCCTCTTTTTACAACAGAAATAAATTTTTTCTTTTCATTACTATCTTTTACGCTCATACCCAAAGTTGATATTGTAACTAGTGGTGAATATCCTGAAGTTCTATGTGTAATAATTTCAAAATGCTCAAAGTGTAACTTTTTATTTGAATCATCGGTAAAAACAAGAGGGATTTTTCTCGCTTTTATTTCTTTTATTAGTGCATTTTTAATATAATTAGCACCATCAATTTTTTCATTATTATGCTCTAAAATAAATACTTCAGTTTGCTTGCCAGTAGATACATTGTGATTTTTACCTAAATCATTTTGAAATATAAAATTGATTTGTTCAGATTTTGTATCACTTGTGAAACTATTTTCTGATTCTATTGGCGAATCAATCGGTATCTTTACACTACACGCTTGGAAGAAAGCAACCATTAAAATCAGCATAAAAAACTTTGCAATTTTTTTCAAATAATTATTCACGAAATCTCCTCATTTTAAATAAATATTATTATACCATAATATACTTATATAAATATTTATATATTATTTTATAATAAAAATATCTAAATAAATAATTGCCAAATACCATTAAATAAAAATAACTAATTACTACATCTTAAATCGGTATAATTTTCTTGCCAAGAGAAGTTGTTGCTATTTTTTCAACAACTTTGAGTTTAATAGGAAACTTTATATTTCCCATGTTTTCTTTTAATAAATCATTTACTTCTTTTAAAGTTATATTTTTTGAAGATTCAAGATATATGTCTAAGGATTCATCCTTCAGCTCTCCTTTGTTGTATTTTACATCAACAAAAGCTTTTCTAACACTCTGCATGGACTCCAAAATATGTTCTACATGTAAAGATGAAAATCGTTTTCCACTCACTTTAAAAATATCAGAATTTCTACCTATCATTTTAAATTTATTGCCAAAAAACTCGACATAATCAAAACTTTGTATTGAGCCATGAGTGTTTTTTAAAGAACCTTCATAAAGAAATTTAGATACAAATGGTGATGTTATTTTTAACAAATTTTCACTATTAACATCAGCTTTAACTCCGTCAATCAGATTCCATAACTCATCATTTTGTTCTTTATATGCAATTCCTCCTGTCTCTGTAGAGCCAAAAAGTTGGATGAGATTAGTGTTAAATTTTTTTATAAAATCTTTAGCACTTTGTGCATCTAAAGGAGCTGTGGAACTTATAAAAAGTACATTTTTTAAATCTCTCGTAGTTTTTACTCTTAAAAGTGCTTTTATATATAAAGGCGTAGTAACTACAATCGTATATGGCTCAATTAGGTCAAGTAAGTGGTGCGGCAAAAAATGTTTTTTAAAAACCAAATCTATATTCAACTTATATGGCAAGATAATTGAAGTCAAAATACCATATATATGAACAAAAGGAACCGTTGATAAAACTCTTTTGGGTTTATACTTTGAAACTAGTTTTATAAGTTCATCAACCTCATTATCAAGGTTTTCTTTGCTTTTAAATGCTCCTACTGGTCTTCCTGTCGTCCCTGAAGTAAAAAGAAGCATAGAAAAATCATGCTTTTCGAAATTTTGTTTTTTTAAAACTTCTTTTATGCTTTCATTGTCAACATCATATAGTATTTGTTTTTTATCACTTTTGTACGCTTTTAAAATATTAATTGCTGATTCTTCTTTACTCGATGAATCTACATATACTAAATCATTTGTCTCTTCTTCTAATTCATTCACATCCAATACTCTTTTTTTTAAGTCATCATCTAGTATTTCTATTTTCATACAAACTTTCCGCTAGTGAGCATTGTTTTTACTATTTTTATGTCATTGTCCATGCGTCTATCATCATTTAAAACTGGTACTTCTTTTCTTATGGTCATAAAAGACCTTAAAAGGGATTTTGATACCTCGTCTGTTCCTCTGATATCAACTGCTTGAGCAAGTCCTAAAAATGCAATGCTTAGCATATCTTCAAGCACTTTATTCATCTTATAAAAATCAAGTGCCGCTGTAGTTCCCATGCTTACTTTATCTTGATTTAATGACTCAGTTGGTCGTGAGTGAATAGATGCAGCAGTTGTATTTTTAATAATATCTGCACTAAGAGAGCTTAGTGTAATCTGCATTGCTTTAAAACCATGATAATAATTCTCTTTTGCAACTTTGAGATTTTCACCTAATCCTCTATTAAATTTATCGTCCACCAAAAGAGCGAACTCTTTATCTAAAAGATCAGCTACGTTGGCTATTGATATCTTAAGAGTATCCATAGCATGAGCTACAAAACCTCCATAAAAATTGCCTGAAGTATAAAGTTTTCTATTCTTTCCATCCACTAATGGATTGTCATTTACTGAATTTATCTCTTGTTCTACCCACTCTTTTGAAATTTTTAAATTCTCCCTTACAACACCTAAAATTTGTGGTGCACAACGAATAGAATATGTATCTTGTATATTTAGATTGTTATCATTAAAAAACTTATCGTATCTATCGTCTCTGCCATGAATCAACTTTGAACCTTCGGTTTTGCTTCTTATGTTTTGTGCTACTTGTACTTGTCCTATAAAAGGTTTTGAAACATCATGTACAAATTGGCTGAGCGGCGTATCGTCACTTAAGAGAACTTCATACATCCCTGCAACAAATGATTCCATACTATTTAAAAGTAGCTCAAATCTATTTAAACTAGATATTGCAATAGCACTCATAATAGCTGTTCCATTCATAAGAGCTAAAGCTTCTTTTGGTTTGTATACATATGGTTCTATTCCAAGCTCTTCAAAAACAGCTTTTGCACTTCGCTCACTTCCCTTATAGTAAACTTCTCTCTCCCCAGCAATCACAGCAGCAACATAAGATAAAGGAGTCAAATCCCCACTCGCTCCCACTGAGCCTAGTGAAGGGATTATGGGAATAATATCTTTTTCCAAAAGTAGTTCTAATCTTTGTAATAATTCATATGAGATACCAGAATTGCCTTTGGATAAAGATATCAACCGAATCAATACTGTATATTTTGCTATTTCATAGTTAAGATTTTCACCTACGCCACAACCATGAAAACGATATAAGTTTTTTTGTAAAGTTTGAGAATCTGCAAATGTTAAGTAGTTTTTCCCACTAGAGCCATACCCAGTAGTAACACCATAAATAGGTTTTCCTTGTAAAATCTCTTCCATTAAAAACTGATGTCCTAAGATAAAATCATTTATAAAACCCTCATCCCTAGAAAGTTCTATATTTTTTGCACTTATTATCTCTTCATATTTAATAAATCTATTATCAATCTTCAATCTTTGTCTCCCAAAAATTATACAAGTTAAACCATCCTTGTGGATACTCTCTTATATTTGATTCAAGCTTTTGCACATAAGTTTTCATACATAATGATACTTCCTTTTGCATATCATTTTCTTTATTTATTTCTATTTTTACATAATCTATCTTATAAGTCTGTGGTTTTATATAACTTGTATAAATAGCTATTAAAGGTTTATTCATTTTGTATGCAATGTCAAAAGGATTTTTATTAAAAAGAGCATCTTTACCAAAAAAATTAATCTTTTTTGCGGTCTTTCTACTTAATGGTCTATCTGCCATGATTGATACTAGTTCATTTTTTCTTAATGCTTCTGCTATCTCTAAAGTAGAAGCAATACCACCTTTACCAGTATCAATGACATAAAGATGAGAATTACCCGATGTCTGGATGCTCTCTTCTATCTTTTTGATATCTCGCATAAGAACTTCTTTCATAACAACATTCATCTTTAAATTTAAGTGACCAAAACAGTTTGCAGAAGTTGACCATCCACCAAAGTGCGAAAGCAATAAAATGCCGCCTTTTTCTAGCTCACTATTTAAATATTCTTCATTTTGTATTTCAAATGTATAATCTTTTGGGTCAGCTAAAGAGATAAATCTATCACACATACAAACAGCAAAATGTCTTAAATGTTCAAAATGTCTTTTTTTAGTAAATTCAAGCCCAATTTGTTCATAGTATATAGACAAAGCATCTTCAACATTTTTTGCTTTTAAATAGTAAAAAAAAGCAGAAGGATACATCAAATAATAAACAAACTTATAACCAAACAATTTGTACAAATTGTAAGCTGCTTTTATACTCCAGCCACTGCCTCTTTGTTTTGTCCTCATCTTCTACTACTATGCAAATTTTTTTAATATTGGTTTCAATGGTAAAAGACGAATATGCACCATTATGATAGCCATAGTATCCCAAAACTTTTTAAAATGACTCACTCGCTCTTCTGGACTTGGGTAATAGCACTCTATAATTTTTTCTTTTATAAGTCTTCCCTTCCAAGCGTGTTTTACTAAAACTTCCATTTCCCAATCAAATTTTTTAGTTTTTATGGATAAATCGAGTATTGAAGTTGGGTACAATCTAAATCCTGAAAGGGAATCCTCTATTTGGCAACCAGTATCCCAACAAGCCCCAATATTTGAAAACCATCTTCCTATTTTTGAGCCATTTGGAACATTTTGAATATCAAAATTTCTTGCCCCTATAATTATCTCATCATCTCCATCACAACTGTCCAATAAATACTGAATTTGACTTGCCATATGTTGTCCATCACCATCTAAAGTAACAAAATAATCACAACCTCGTTTTTTTACTTCTTTAGCTCCAGAAACAATTGCCATGCCTTTGCCTAGATTTGTATCATGACGAATGATTATTAAATTTTTATTTTGTAATAATTTTACTTTGGGATTAGAGCCATCGTCAACGACAATGAGTCGATAACCATGGGATAAAACATCATCAGTAACTTGCTGAATCGATTTAGGGTTGTTGTAAGTTGGGACGATCACAAAAATATCTGACTTATTTTTCAATGAAGCACCTAAATTATAATTTTTTGATTTTAATATTAGCTATATATCTTATGATTTTATCTCTATTTACATTAAAACCTAATATAATACAAGAATTCAAAAACAAAGACAAATTAATGGCAGATTTTTTTTTAAAAAATGATACTCAAAGTGCAATTGAAGCTCAATATGAAGCACAAAAAATTGCATTTGCACCTGTTGTGTTTCAAGTAGCAAGAGCTATGAGAGACTTTGGAATTTTAAAACTTTTACAAAAAAATTCTAAAAATGGGTTATTGTTTAAAGAAATCGTTAATGCTGTAGATTTAGATGAGTATGGAGTAAAAATTCTTCTTGAAACTTCCTTGAGTGCTAATATCGTAAAAAAAACATCTGATAAATACTATATTACAAAAACAGGCTACTTTTTACAGAATGATGAACTTGTGAACATCAATATGGACTTCAATCACTATGTAAACTATAAAGGTTTGTATCATCTAGATGAGTCTCTCAAAAGCTCTACTCCTGTCGGATTACATAACTCTTTTGGTAATGATTGCGATACAATATATCCAAAACTATCTACTTTACCACAAAAAGCCAAAGAGAGCTGGTTTAACTTTGACCATTTTTACTCGGATAATGCCCTTGATAAGGCAGTAAACATCCTTTTAAATATGTCACCTTCTAAAATCTTAGATATCGGAGGGAACACAGGCAAGTTTTCGGTAAAAATATCCAAAAAAAATGAAAATATAAAAACAACTATAGCAGACTTACCACAACAAATAACTCTTGCAAAAACTAATATAAAAGCACTTAACTTAGAAAACCAAATAGACTTTTTTACAACTGACATTCTAGACCATACGATTTCGTTGCCTAGTGGTTTTGACATCGTGTGGTTGAGTCAATTTTTGGACTGCTTTAAAGAAGAAGACATTGTTAATATACTAAAACGATGTAAAAAAGCACTGGGTGAAAATGGCAAAATTTGTATAATGGAACCTATTTGGGATAAACAAGAGTTTGAAACATCTGCATTTTGTATTATCAATACATCTCCATACTTTACCGCTATGGCAAATGGTTATAGTAAAATGATGAATTCAGATGATATAAAACTTTACATAAACAAAGCTGGACTAAAAATTGTAAATGAAATAGACAATGTTGGTATATGCCAAAGTATCATCATTTGTAATTAATTTTTGAAAATAGTGTATTTGCATATATAAGAAAAAATATCGAACATATCCCCACACAAATAACGAACCCAATAGAATAAAGTGCTACTGTATCACTAAAAACTAACACTCCAAAACCAGAAAATGTACTTAAAAGGGCATAAGATATCGCTTTTTTTGTTTCATTAATCGTTTTTGTTTTGTACATGTATATCCCATAATCTATACTAATAGCAAATAAAATCACTAATGCAAATATATGCATAATATTAATTTTTCCAAAAATCGTTATTGCAAATAAAGCAGTACTAATAGGTAAAAGAAGATATACTAAAGGATGCAACATCTTTTTTCCAGAGACAACAAAAAGAATAAGCAATATAAAAACTAAAGAGACCATCATATAACTACTGAGAGTTTTTTTCATATGCTTTGTATCCTCTCTTAGACTTTTTGCAAGATTTATCACTTCTACATGAGGACTGCCTTGTATAACTTCATTTTTATCTAAAAAAGCAACTGTGTAATATTTACCAACATCTTTTATAATTTTAAATTTCATATCTTCTAAAACTTTAAAATTACAACTCTGTTTATCAATACCTTTATAGGCATTTTTAAATGTACCTTCTCTAAAACCTACTTTTTTTTCATATTTGTTTAGAGTATTTTGTATTTTTTTGAAATCATATCGTTGTAATTCTTCGAGCCTTTTTTGACACTTCTTGTCACTTAAAACAAATTTTCCAATGCCTACCATTAGAGGGTATTGAAGCAAAAGAATTTCATAATTTTGTAATAGATTTTCTTTAGATTCCCCATTTATAAGAACCGTTTGATAACTATTTTTGTCTAATCCTTCATTAAATTTTTTTGTCAATTTTGAAAGTTTATCGTTTTGATAATCAAGATTTTTTAACTCTGTATCAAACTCTAGATTGATGTAGACATAACCTAGCATTAAAAAAGATACAATCACTAAATATAAAGGTTTTAACTCTGCATTTTCACCTACCTCTTGCTCTTTTTTTGGTGGAGCTATATCAAGATATACGAACACTAAGCTAAAGAGTAAATACGCTACACTTAAAGAAATCGCACTAAAAATAGCAAGCTGAGCAAAAAGTTCAATATCAATAAAACTAAAAATAACAAATACACCAAAAGTAGTTAAAAATCCTAAAAATACTCTTTTTTGAAATATAGGTTTTTTCAAAGAAAAATTTTGATGAAAATAGTAATGAAACATATAATCAATGGAAATAGTCGTAATACTAATACCAAATACTAAAGCAAGTATACTAATGCTATCAAATAGCAACCAACTTACTAAAATAGCAGCTAATACTGAACTGCCTATCGCTAAAATTGTGTTAAAAAAAAGTTTATTGTTTTTAAGCATAAAAAAGTAAAGCCCAAGAAGCATTACAGAAGATATAAACATGATTATCTGGGCATCATTTTTAATATATGCAGAATTCTCTACTAAGTAAAAAAATGAAGCAATTGCTATAACATCGGAATGCTTTTTAATAACCTTATTTAACTCATCATACAATTCTCTTGCTTGCGTAGCATCTGCAGTATCAATAGAAGTTTTTGCCCTTAAAACATATCCAAAATCTTTTAATTTTGTATATCTTTGGATTTTTACTTCACTCATAGAGAAAAGCTCTAATGGATCATAACTATTTATTGGAGTGAAAGAGAATGCGTTATATATACTGTCATATATTTTTGTAAGTCTTTTTTCTATCTCGTTTTCACTCAGTACTTTTGTATCAAAATCACTAAATAAAAGGTAGTTTCTTTTCATATAATTTTTTAGTTCACTAGAAGGAGTATTTTTGATTTCTACTTTTGTTATTTGTGGTATTTTTTTCAACTCTTCTGCTAGGTTATATAACTCATCTAATTCTTTTTGCTCAAAGCCTTTTTTTGCTACTAAAATTTCATCTGCGAAACCTAGTTTTTTTGCTCTGTTAAAGAGTTCTACACTCTGTTTTGAAAAAAACACCTCTAAAAAATTTGTTGAAAATTTTATTTGAGATGAAAAACTGAGATATATTACCAATAAAAAAAGAAAAAAGAAAAAATTTACATATCTCATTTCTTAATAACTTCTAAGGTATCTTCATTTGGCATAAACAGCTTAAAACTAAGAACTTTATGTTCTTTGATTTTTACTTCTGCCTTTTCGATTACATCTGCTAAATCTCCCAAAAAAGTTAAATACAAAATATTTTTTTCTTTTTCTACCTTAAAATCTCTATTTGTTTTAATTGCATCAATACTATCTAATTTTGTCATAATATCTATAAAAAGAACTGTATAATAAAGAGCCTTGCCTTTGAGATGATAAATATCTCCTGATGCACCTTCTATTGAGATATTGTCATCTTTTTTTATTATCTGCTTAAATCTAGGTTCTTTGTAAGTGATGATAGTTTCATCATCTAAAATTTTAATATTACCACTTTGCTTAAAATCACTACCTACTGCACTCACGAACTTTATCTCATCAAAATCATAACTATTTGCAAATAGACTTACATGTAGAAGTATAACTAATATAAATCGCATAGTCTTGTCTTCTCCTTTTGCATGATTTCTTGAGCATATTGTTTCATTTCTATCTCATTTTCAAAATCTTTTGGATAAATAGGTTGCAGCATTTTCATATACACACTTTGCCTCTTTGAAGTTCTAAAGCACCAAGCTTTTCGTGGTAGATACTGTTGTACTCCTTCTATGACAATAGGAACTATTGGTCTATTTTTTTTCATAGCAAGTCTAAAAGCTCCTCTTTTAAAAGGGAGTAGTTTATCTCCAGTATGTCTTGTTCCTTCAGGAAAATAGATCACATTTTTACCGCTATCTAAATGTGCTTCCATCTCTTTATAAATCTCTCCAACTTCGTTCATAGAACGACCCTTTATATATCTTACACCCGTTGCATGCGTTATTTTCTCTACAATTGGATATTTTCCTAAATTGACATTAGCGAAGATAAGAAAGTGTGTTATATATCCTGCAAATGCTGGAAAATCTAAAATAGATTGATGTGTCGAGATATAAATAGCACCTTGAGGCATATCTTTTAAAATATCAACTTTTAACTTCATACATGGCACAAACATATAAAATAATCTGTATGCTAAAGCTGCTCCTCGTTGGAAAAAATGTACTTGATCTTTTACAAATGGTTTTAGAAAAGCATACACAAAAAGTCCTGGTATGATAATCCCAATAAGGAATCCAAAAAATACAAAATGGCCAATACTACCTAACAGACACTTTAACACCATACACCTTTCCGTAAACAATCTGAGCTATCAATGCTCCAAAAAAATAGACATACCATCCAACTGAAGAGTAAAATGCCCAAACTATATCACTGCTAAAATTGACTATATACAAGTGAACTAGCGTATTGAATAACATCACAAACACCCAATAAAAATCACCTCTCTTTAAAAAAGCAACCTCTTCGTCTTTTAAATCTTTTTTATAAAACTTCTGTGTGAAACCTAAAACCATATACTTTTTATTAAAATGCGAATCTACAAACATCAAAAAGAAAATTGATGAGAGTGTAACAGGTATATACTTTACCGTTTCAAAAGAAGAAAAGTAGTACGCTATACTCAATATACTCACATACAATGATGGTATTATCATATCTTTTAAACTGTCTCTTTTTTTATACATGTAAACAAAAAATACAATTGCCATAACAAGGTATAACAAGACCACACTTCTAAACTCAAAGTAGTGTATAAGCAACACGAACAAAGGAGCAAAAAGTATGTTTATAAATTTCATTTATCTAACCATACCGCCACTTATGTTTAAAACTTCACCCGTAACATAGCTTGCTTTGTCGGCTAAAAAGAAAACACATTCAGCAACCTCGTCAGGTTTTCCAATTCTTTTTAAAGGTATGTCTTTTTTTATAATTTTCAAATCCAAATCTTTTGTCATTTCAGACTCTATTAGTCCTGGAGCTACTGCGTTTACCCTAATTTTATATCGTGCCATCTCAAGAGCTAAAGACTTTGTAAAAGCTATCATTGCTCCCTTTGCAGCAGAGTAATTAGTTTGCCCCATATTTCCAACAATTCCTGAAACAGAAGCTACATTGACAATCGCACAGTTTTTCTTAGCAATCATGTTTTTAATAATAGCTTTAGTAACATTGTAAGTACCATTGATTGAAGTATTTACAACATCATCCCACTCATCATCTTCCATCCAAAAGAAAAGCTTATCTTTTGTAATTCCAGCATTATTTACAAGAGCATCAAGTTCTAAGTTTTCAAGCTTTGTTGAAACTGCTTCTTTGTCAACAATGTCAAATCCAATAATCTCAGAATTTTCAAGTTCACTACTTATAAACTCAGCTTTATCTTTAGCACTTCTATAGTGCAAATAAACAAAATACCCATTTGTATGAAAATATCTCGCAATTGCTTCACCTAAAGCTCCCGTTGAGCCTGTTACTAAAACTTTTTTCATTTCTTTCATCTCCTAATCAATACACTGAACACTATAGATTTTTAAATTAACTCTTTTAGATTTTTTAAATACAACTGCACTTAACTTGTTACCATCAACACAACCTGTATCTACACCTATGGCATAAGGACTTACCCTGATTTCTTTTGAGCGTCGGTGACCATATACAATTAACCCTTGATTTCCATCATATTTATCTGCCCAAAAAACACTTTTTTCATTTTCTTTTCCATTAGAAATAAAATGAGAATTAGAATCTATATACCTTAAGCAAAGTACCTGTTGCTTCTCTTTTTTAGACAAATCATCTAAATTAAAATGATTTAAAACGCCTCCATGAAGAATAGTTATTTTTTTATGTTTTATAAAATGGGGCATATTTTGTAAATAATCTATATGTTCTTTTGTTAAATTTTCTACTATCTCTTGTTCATTTGCATTCAAAATAATATGATTACTCTTTTTATGATGTTTCAAATACCTAAGCAATTTATCTTCATGATTTCCTAAAACAGATTTTATGTCTTTTTTTATAAGATAATCTAAAACTTTTATAGAATCTTTGCCTTTTGTTATGATATCTCCCACGCACACTTCTATATCATTTTTTTTAGGATTTATCTCTTTTCTTAAAGATTTCAAGGATTTATAACATCCATGAATGTCTCCATAGACTACTAGATTAGGCATAGAGTCTTTTTTGTAAAAATTTATTTTGCATTTTATACAAACTTACCATCTACAAGTAACTTATTAACCGCTCTAATATCTAAATCTAGTCTTCTATCCTCTTCTAGCTTTGTTACAACTTTTCTAACCTCATCATGTGATTTTTGTAAAAATGGTGAACATTCCTCATAACCTCTTATGTCAACTGCTTGTGCAATCCCTATAAAAGCAATGCTAAGCATATTTGCTAAATCTGGTATCTGTTTTGCAAAATTTCTTGCTGCTGTAGTTCCCATGCTCACTTTATCTTGGTTAAATGACTCAGTCGAGCGAGAGTAAAGTGACGCAGCATTTGTATTCATAAGAATATCAGCACTTAATGAGCTTAGAGTTACTTGGATAAGTTTAAATGCATGATGTGTAGATTTTGGATTGATTTTTAAACTCTCCCCAAGCCCTTTGTTAAACTTATGATCTATTAAAAGTGCAAACTCTTTATCTAACAAATCAGCCACATTTCCAGCACAAATTCTCATAGTATCCATGGCATGCGCAATATAGCCACCATAGAAGTTTCCAGAAGTGTATATTTTTCCTCCAACATGATCTATCAAAGGATTGTCATTGACACCATTTATCTCTGTTTGTATCCACTTTTTAGCAATATCAAGATTGTCTCTTACTACTCCTAAAACTTGTGGAGCACATCTGATTGAGTATCTATCTTGTATATTTTGGTCCTTTTCAAGATGAAAGTTTTCATATCTACTAAATGCCTTATGAGTAAGCTCTGAGCCTTCACATTTTTTAAGTATATTTTTTGCAGTTGTTACTTGTCCTTCAAAAGGTTTACTCTCATGAACAAAAGGCTCTAACGCAGTCGTATCACAAAGTAAAACTTCATATATAGCAGCTACAAAACTCTCCATAGAATCAAGCATAAGTTCAAACTCTTTAATCGCCTTAATAGCAATCGCACTCATAGTTGCAGTTCCGTTAATCACCCCAAGTGCTTCTTTAGCTTTAAATACATAAGGCTTAATTCCAAGTTCATTATACACATCGATAGTATTTCTCTGCTCACCCTTATACATTACTTCTCGCTCACCTGCAATTACTGCTGCTATATAAGAAAGAGGAGAAAGATCACCACTAGCACCAACCGATCCTTGAGAAGGAATAAGTGGATAAATTTCATGATTTAGTAGAAGTTCAAACCTCTTTAGTAATTCATAACTAACACCACTTTTACCCTTCGATAAACTTATCATTCTAGCCGTTATCATGATTCTTGAAACATCACTACTAAGATATTCACCAACACCAACACCACAAAAACGGTATAGATTTTTTTGTAACTCTTCGGCTTCTTCAAAAGCAGCATAATTACTACCAGCTTCACCATACCCAGTAGTTATACCATAGATTGGTCTTCCTTGGCGTATTTGGTCTATTAAAAACTCATGACCAGCATTTATGAAATCTACAAACTCTTTATCATCACTTAGTTTAATGTGCCCGTATTTTATAAAGTTTTCATACTCTACTGCATTGTTATCTATTATCATTACAATTCTACCCTTATTAAGTCTGTTCCATTTTCATACATGTTAACCACACTCATCAAATCTTGCAAAGAACCTATAATATTCTTTACATGTAAAGATTCAATCTCTTTTGCATCATCACTATCTTTTACTACTTCAAGAACTACAGCTACCCCTGCTTCAAGATATGTTGTGCATATATTTATCTCTTCAATATTTTTTATATTGATGCACTCACTACATACACATAAAACTTTTTCACCACTTACTAAAGCTTGTAATGCCGCTGTTTTTAAAGCATCCAAAGAAGTTTTCATACCACTTGAAACAGTAATGATCTCATCAGTATCTTTGTTTATAAGAGAAAAATATGAAGGTGCAGTATTGTAAACACTATTTTGAAAAGATGTAGGCGAGAGCATACTTTCTTCAAGGATTGCATTTGCTATCTTTGCAGTTTCTTCAATCTCACTAAAACAACTTCCGTAAACTATCTTACCATCTTTAAATCCACACTTATCTGCAAGAAAAAGCATAAGTCTAGAGTTTCTAGTAAGCCTTCTTCTCATCATCATATTTGGAGCTAATCTTTTTTCATCTAAATCCTCTATTTTTTCTGGATCATAGATTTTTGCTGCACTAACTATCTTCAATGTTACAGATTTCATTTTACTATCCCCTTTTTAAGGAGCAAAGCCCCTAAAAAATTCCTCGCGACTCTTGTGAAGTGAAACGGTTGCATAGCAATCACTCTCTTTGAGAAAGCACGAAGTTGCAACATCTGTGATTTCATTTGCATTCTCCTAACAATATAGAAGTATTGTTACCACCAAAAGCAAACGAGTTACTTATCACATTTTTTACCCTCATATCTACACTCTCTTTATTCACTTTTATATTTAAATTTTCTTGATTTTCTAAGCCAGTTTGAGGAGGAATTTTTGAGCGCTTTATAACTTCACAAGACACAATAGCTTCAACTGCTCCTGCAGCTCCTAAAGTATGCCCCGTTATGGCTTTTGTAGAGTTCACATGTACACTATCCCCAAATAACTTTTCAATCCCAAGTGCTTCTACTTTGTCATTGGCCACTGTTGCTGTTCCATGGGCATTGATATAATCGATATCTTCATTTGTAAGTTTTGCATCTTTTAGAGCATTTTGCATTGATGCTATTGCTCCTAAAGCTTCTGGATTTGGATTTGTCATATGATATGCATCACTACTTGCACCAACTCCTTTAATCTCTATAGAATCTTTTGTCTGAGTGCTTTGAACAAGTAAAGCTGCAACTGCTTCAGCTACATTCATACCATTTCTTTTTTCATCGAAAGGTCTACATTTTGTATGAGAAAGAACGCTCAGTGCATGAAATCCCATAACAGTTGAACGACAAAGTCCATCTGCTCCAACTACCAAGATATTTTCATAAGCATCAACCCCTATAAGTCTTTTTGCCAAAAGAAGCGCATTTGCGCTTGAAGTACAAGCTGTAGAAATAGCTCTTGAATCATAAAAACCAAACTCTTTTACTAAAAAGTCCGTCAATGCATTCATTGATAAGCGATTTGTATCTATATTTTTATAACTTTTTTGCTTATAAAAAATCTCTTCACACTCCTGCATTCCACCAACAGATGAACCTAAAATAAGAAGTGTATTGTTAAAATTATCTAAGTTTGAACTTTCTAAAACCTTTGCAACTACTTCTTTCATTAAAGAGTATATATTCTCATACTTCATAATTCCTAAACCTGCTGTTGCATCTTTTAAAAATGTTTTATCTTCTACTAAAGCTGATTGTTTATTATAAACAGCTTCCATTAAACTTTTTGTATCACCAGCATTACACCATAATTCATAATTGTTTATATATGATTTCATCTAATTGTCTCCTTTAAAAGGAACAAAGTACCTCTTAAATTCCTCGCGACTAAAGCACGAAGCTTTGCTTCTGTATATGTCATGTTAAATTCTTTACTTTTATTGTTCTTTTTTTATTGTTCATTATCTCTACATGTAAAAGGTCTTTTTTATCTTTTAACGCACAATTTATAGCATAACTTGCATATGTTTCAAATGGTTTTATTTCTTCTTTGCTTGTGCTCTGTTCATCTAAACTAAATTCTATCTCAGCTATGGCTCCCGTAGGATTTAGTGAAAGTTTTTGATAATTAACACAACTTTTTAGCTCTGTTTTTTCATCAACTCCCATAACTCTTTTTATCACTTCACTTGGTTCACTTAGTAAATCAATAGAACATATTATAGCATCTTTTTTCGAGTTCATTATCGAAGCATAGGCACTTATAAGAGTATTTATATATGTAAAATTATCTGATATTTGAAAGATATTTTTCCCCTTCATACCAAGTGATTTTGCTACATAATAACTCGTTGTATTACCAAGAAAATTTATAAAATCAAACAATTTTAGTGGCTGATTTTCTTTATACATGTAGGTATTTGTTTTTTGAACTATATCTGCATTGCCAACACCACTTGTAACAAACAGTTCATCATCTTCTCTCATATCACATGTCTCTTTTAAAAGTTGTCCCCCATAAAGAGCTAAGTGTATAAACTTATCTTGTCTTCTCGTATCCACTTTATACTTTTGCTTCAACTCTTTTTTTATATCAATACTCCCATCATCCATAAACGAACTATATGCTTTAAGATATAATTTCATCATGTCTCCTCACTATGATAGAGGTATTGTTGCCACCAAAACCAAAATAATTACACATATAAGTACCCATACTTGCACTATTCATCAAATATCCGATTTCTAAAACTCCACTAGCTCCTATTGTATGACCGATATGCTGTTTAAAAGTCATTATTTTTGGCTCATTTTTAAAAACTTTCTTTATCGCATTCATCTCCGCTTCATCATTTGCTTGTGAACCTGTTGCATGGGCTTTTATAGCTGTTATATCTTTTACATGTAAAGCACAATTTTCAAGCGATTTTTGCATCACTTCTACACACTCTTCGCCACTACTACTAACTGATGTTATGGTTTGTGAATTACAGTTACTAAATCCTCCAAGAAGTTCCCAAGATGATTTATCTTTGCCTAAAAGAATTGCGCCAACTCCCTCTCCTAAAACTAAACCATCTCTATCTTGAGCAAATGGTTTAGGTTTAGTTTTTGAGAGTAACTCCATCCCTGCAAAGCCACTACTCATAACTGGTGAATATACTTCTATTCCAACAACGATTGCATACTCTACTATACCTGCATTTATAAGATTTTTTGCTTCTAAAAGAGCATTTGCACTTGAAGTACAAGCTGTATTTATAGTCATAGTAAAACTACTCAAACCAAACTCTATTGCTAAATCTTTGGCATAACTATCTATACTTCTTTTTTTAGATTTATAGGGCTCTTTTTTCTCATATGCACAAGCATTGATTGCATCTACAAGATACCAATCAACTAAAGAAGTCCCTACAAAAAGAGCTGTTTTTTTTCTCTGTTCTGGAAGTACTTTAGAAACAACCTCTTTTATAGCGCTATATATATCTTCTTGATTTTGTTTAATCTCTTTTTCTAATGAAAAATAAGGGATTTTAGTGCCATTATCTAAAGTTCTTTTTCCTAAAGACTTTGCATAGTTTAGCTCATAAGAGAGTATGTTAACCATTTTTCTCACTCAAAATAAACTCTGCAAGCTTGTCTATAGTTGTAACTGTTCGTCTAAACTCCTTAGAGTCTCCAAGTCTCACACCATACATCTTTTTGAGTGCCATTGAAATTGAAAGCGCATCAAGTGAGTCAAGTTCTAGTGGATTTTTAGGAGAAAAAAGCTCTACATCATCTTTTATATCACTAGGCTCAAACTCATCTTTTTCACACTCTTCGATTATCATCTCTTTTATTTCTTGTTTTATTGTCTCTAAACTCATTCAAAACCTTTTTTCATTCTTAGATGTAGCATCATCATCGATATTCCAAGTGTTACTACTCCAAAAAGCATAAGCATTAAAGCTTCATTTAAAACCATACTTATGCCACCACCTCTTAGAAAGATATCTAAAAAACCATCTAATCCCCACGACATTGGAGAGATATTCGCTAGTGTTTGCATAAAATCTGGCATAATAAACTTTGGTACCATCACCCCACCTATGGCTCCAAGTAAAATACTCATGATTCCACCTATTGTCGATGCTTGTTCGCCTGAGTTTGCACTCACTGCTATAAGTGAAGCTAGTCCAACAGCACAAAGACTTAAAGCAAAGGATAAAAACATCAGTGCAAGAACTGAGCCATTGATAGCAAGAGCAGGTGTATTAAAAAGTGGCACGATAAACATCCCCACACCAATCATAACAAAAGCTTGGAGTTGCGCTATAAAAAGATATGGAACTATCTTTGAAAGCACCATAGAAAAGACAGATACACTCATAGAGTTTAACCGAGAAAGTGTATTTTGTTTTCTCTCGTTTATAAATACTGTAGAAATTGGTGTTATCATAAAAAACATACCAAAAACTATCCAAGATGGTACACTTTGCTGTGTTGAGTTTGGTAACTCTTCTTTTTCATTATATTTTAACTCAAACAAATCTTGCGAATCTAAACTAATACTGCCAATAGCAGCTCCAGCTTCATCTGAAAATTCCATAAGCCTGTTTTTGATGATTTTTAATTTTAGATTTGTTATATCTTTTAAAAGTTTTGCTTTAAAAAGTTCTATCTCATCACTTTTGAGAGAATCTTTTATCTCAATTTTCAATCTTTTTTTACTTTTTGAATATTTTTGTGGGATAGTTATAACTATATTTGCGTTATCTACTATGTGAAAACTTCTATTTTTTCTTATGTCATTTATCATCTCTGTTGTAATTTTAGATTTATCTAAATCAACAATAGTGATATCATAACTCACACTACTTTGTGTAAAAACATCTCTCATTGCTACTGAAATTATCAATATAAAAAGTGCTGGCATTAAAAAAAGTACTGCTAGTGCTCGCTTATCTCTTAAAACTAACAAAAACTCTTTTTTGAGCATAGCACTAAACATGGCTTTCCTTAGTCAATTCTAAAAAGTGTTTTTCTAAGTTTTGTAAATTTGTCTCTTGGGTTACAAGTTTTCCATGAGAAATTATCGCAACTTCATCACATATCATCTCTACTTCATTCATATAGTGACTTGTATAGACGACTGTAATACCAAATTTTTTATAGCTTTTGATAGATTCTAATATCTCATTTCTACTTTTAGGATCAATGCCAACCGTTGGCTCATCAAAATAGATAATTTTTGGATTATTTAAAAGCCCAATTGCTATATTTAATCGTCTTTTTTGTCCACCTGAAAGAGTCGAAGCTTTTTGTGTTAGTATATCTCCAAGGGCATTTACATGTATAGCTTTTTCAAAACTCTCAAAAGTACCATTTTGTACATTTTTAAAAAACTCCAAGTTCTCTTTTACTGTGAGTTGTTCATAAAAAGCAAGATTTTGAGGGATGATGGAACTTATCTCTTTAATCTTTTTTATATTTTTTTTTAAATCAAGTCCAAAAACTTCTATTGCACCGCTGTCTATTGGAGTTAAGCCATTTAGTATAGAAAGAAGCGTACTTTTTCCAGCACCATTAACTCCTAAAAGTCCAAAGATAGTTCCTTTTTTGATCTCAAGGCTTAACGCATCTAATGCTTTTAAATCACCATACTGTTTTACTACATTTGTGACTTTTATCATGCTTTAAATTCTAATAATTTTTTATATACTTTTGCTTCATTATCAGCTATTTGTCTTAACATTTTACTTATTGCTTGAAAATCTATATCTTTTTTTGATTTAATCGCTTTTGCAATTACAAGTGCAAACTCTCTATATTCATCACCAACTTCGAGCATCATTTTTGAAGCATCATTTAAAACAGCATCATTATTAAAAAGCTCACTTGCTTCTTGTAAAAATGAAGCATACATAAATCTAAAACCAGCTCCTCCAGTTCCTATCTCTTCTTGCATACGAATAATATTTCCTAAAAAAAGCTTTGCATACTTTTTATCTTTTGCTTGAAGTTTCAGTATCGATTTTGCTAAGTATCGCAACCCTTTTAATCCAGCAATTGGTACAGGAGTTTTTAACATATTTTTTGATAACTTTTTGATATTTCTAGCTATTATTGGCTTTAAATCTATCTCTTTTGGAACGCTAGTAGGATAATACAAAAGCCCTTTTGGAGCCATAGCTCCTCTTGAAAAACGAGATTTAGAAAGTGATTTTTTAGAACACTTTACAGCTTCTGCAAAAACTGGGTCACTTATAAGATATTTATCTTCTTTTTTACCATAAATCAAAAAATTGTGAGCATTAAAATGAAAACTGAGCTCATCTGGCACATATTCAAGCCAGTACATTGAACCCTGAGCACCTACAATCTTTCCCTCATTTAAAAGCTCATCAAGTCTATCTTCACCTTTTTTTTGCGATGAAAAGGTCTCCATTTTCATCTGTATATTAAGATTTTTTCGTATATTTTTTACTATTGACTTTGGTAGAGACCTATAAGCAACCAAAGGCATACCACCAATTTTAACAAAAGGGATATACGCAAAATTAAGAGCATTTGAAATACCAAAAACCATAGGCTCACTGATCTTAAATCCATGATAAGTTAGCATCGAAGAGATAACTCCACTCTCACAATGAGCGTGATGTATATGCTGGAATTTACTCACTTGGAAGCTCCTTAATTTCATCAATTTCAAGACCTAAAACATCACAATACTCTTCAAGCCTACTCTGTTTTATCTTTGCAAATATTTTTGGATCAAAATCTCTTTTTATTGTCCATTTAAAAAATCCTGTTGCTTGAGATAAAATAGTCAAATCCATTTTTTGTTTGTACATATGAAAATAGAGTGTTGATTTTTTGCCATTTTTAACTTCTAAAAATGCCTCTTTTATATGCTCTTCTATATCATCTAAGGCTTGTCTTGTAACAGTCTCTTCTACTTCCCAACCTGTTGAGCTTATACCTTGCATCTTTCCATCACTATTTTTTGCATATATAGTTTTTTTCATTTTTGCATAAGTAGAACTGTCATCTTGAGGAACATTTTCTAATCTCAACTACACAACCTCCAAAAGCATAAAAGCAGTCGAAAATCGTCCACTTTCAGGTATGTAGCATAAAAGTTTTTCACCTTTTTTTAGTTTTCCTGAGTTAAAAAGCTCTTCTAGTATAATATATATCGAAGCTGAGCCTGTGTTACCTTTTGTAGTTAAATTTGTAAACCATTTACTTTGAGGGATATCACAATTTACCTCTTTCATACCCTCTAAAAGTTTATCTTTAAAATATTCACTTGAATAATGAGGCAAAAACCAATCAATCTCATCAGGATGAAACATATTTTTTTCTAGCATTTCAACTAGTGGTAATTGCACTGTATATTTAATAACATCTTGATTTAAAAGTTTTACATCTTGCTTGACTGAAAAAAGTGACTTTGTTAACCACTCATCAGGAAGATACTCTCTATACCCTCTAATAGTTCCATCTTTTAGTTTTTCACACCCTGAATACATACAAGTCTCTTTTTGACTCGCATAGCTTCTTGAGAAAATCTTATCTATTTTAAGAGAAATTCCGTCACTATTTGGTTTATCACTCACACCAATAGCACCAGCTCCATCACTTAACATCCATCTTAAAAAATCTTTTTCAAAAGTAAGTTCTTTGTTTTTTCTGACCATATCAACTTTAGCTTGAACTTCGGGTTCAAAGTTTCTACCTCTCATAGAAGCAGATATATTTTCACTTCCTGTCGTAATAGCACTATCAATTTCACCAGATTTTATAGATGTATAAGCATACTTTAAAGCAGTCAAACCACTCAAACAAATTCCAGCGATACTAGCTACTTCAATCGGTTTCATATCAGTCTCTCCATGAACCATTAAAGCATGGCTTGGTAAAAGTTGATCAGGAGTAGTTGTACCACATACTAAAAGTTCTGCACTATCAACATCAAAACCACTCTCACTCAATTTTACAATTGCATTAGCTGCAAGCTGTGCATTTGAGTATGTTGTTTCATTTGTCTTTGGGTCTATTGCATAGTATCTTGTTTTTATTCCATTTGAGCGAAGAACTATCCTTTTTACTAAAGATGGTTTTCCATCTACCATACCTAAAACATTTTCCATATTTTTATTATCAACTGGTTCATTTGGGAAAAATGCTGACATTTTATTTATATATACTTCTCTCATTCGGTTTATTTATCTCCCACTTGGTGCTTCATATTTTTTCTCTAACTCTTTTAATTTTTCTTCTTGAAATCTGTTTATAATTTTTCTTACTAAAATATTTAATGGCACAATAGTAAAAACTAATACCACTAAAAATGCAGAGTAAAAAGTCATAGCTACTTTTCTTCCTATGCTTTTTTTCTTGCCACATAACTTAATCAACTTAGCCCAAATTTTTGAACTTCTTGTCGCAATTACTTCTGAAGCAATCAATTTTCCATTGACATTTACTGCCTTTAAATTTGTCAAGAGAGGCTTATTTTCTAACTCTTTATCAGCTTTTAACGCTTCGTTTAATCTTACGCCAAATCTTGAAGCATCTTTTATATCACTTTCTAGTACACCTGCTGGAGGAAAAATACAAAAAGCATCTTTTTTGCCAGTCAAAAGCCATCTAGGAGTCGTTATAAATGAATAAATCCCTTTACCTTGATCGGTCAATGCCACATTGTCAATCAACTTTGCATTGAGATTAGCAAGAAGTGATTTCATCTTTTCTTGAGCCATTACCCACATATCTCGACATACTATTAATGTGACTACTGGCGTATCGTAAAAAACTTTTTTTGCTTGTTCTGTTTTTAAAAAACCTACTATTGGAGTAGATGGGGATAAAAACCAAATCGTGTAACCTAATATGATCAAATCATAGTCATCATCAATATGATCTACTTCTTTAACTTCGCAACCATCCATATGAACAGCTTCAGGGAACTCATCAGCAAACTCATAATATGGCCAAGGATAAGAATACTTTTCTACAGGCTCAATTACTCTTACATGAACAGCTATTTCTTCATCTGATAGTTTGGAAATAAAACTATCTATAACTCTCTTTAATTGTCCTGTTTGAGAATAATATAAAACTAAAACTTTTTTTGCCAAATTACATCCTTATAGTTTTACTGAAATTATCTAAATTAGTACAATCTTATATTTTACTAAAATTGTATTTAATTCCAAATAAATCCCCTTAAAAGAAAAAATCTTTGCATAAAAAGTCGTGAGTGAGTTTTACTTAGTCTTATATTGTCTTTTACTTTATCAAAATGTGAAATTCGTTCTTCAAAAGGAGGATAATAACACTCTACTGCAACATCTATAATATCTTTTTTTAAATAAGAATGTAATACTAAAACTTCTATTTCAAAATCAAATCTTCTATTTTTTATATTCAAATCAAGTATTGAAACTGGATAAATTCTAAATCCGCTTTGCGTATCTTTTAAACTTTTAAAAGTTTCTAAATTTACCCAAAAATTGCTAAAAGCTCGTCCAAATTTTGAACTTTTTGGAACATTCTCATTTTCAAAATTACGACAACCAACAACAATACTATCTTCTTTATACGCATTTAAAAGTTTTACTATTTCACTACTTAGGTGCTGTTTATCAGCATCCATAGTCACAAAACTTTTAAAGCCTAACTTTTTTGCTCTTTTGGCTCCGCTTAAAATTGCTTCACCTTTACCCATATTCGTTTTGTGTCTAATTACCTCTACATGTAAACCATCGATTGCTTCATCTGAACCATCATCCACTACAATGACATAATAACCATACCCTACTACATCTTCAACAACTTCTTTTATATAAGGGGAATTATAAGCAGGGATTACAATACAAGGGGTCATAAACTAAAACTTGCTATTTCTTCGTTCTTACAAAACACTTTAAATCTATTGTCATCTCTTTGATAAACTAAAGTCTCATTTGGTTTAACAATTTTTAAAAACTTTGCTTTTTTTATGCTAGTTATTTTTATACCAAAAACATCAGAGACTATATCTAAGTTTATAAAACCTGGTAAGATTGGATTGTTTGGAAAATGTGCCTTAAAAATAGGATGATTCTCATCTGCTAACTTTACTATCGCTTTTTTTTCATCTTTAAAATCTATTTTGTATAAGTTGTCAATTAACACTCAATTCCCTTATTTAAAAAAATCTTTTATACTTTGCCAGGTACTTTTACTTACCTCTTTTGTCTCTTTTTTTATCTCTTTTGTAGTTTCTTTTGTACTTTTCCAAGCTTTTTTAGAACCTTGTTTCGTCTCTTCCCATACTTCTTTTGGAACACCTTTTGTAGTGTCCCACACTTCACCACTTGCTTTTTTTGTAGCTCTCCAAGCATCACCACCAGCTCCAGCATTTGCAAAATCGAGTGATAAAAATACCAATACTAAACCTAAAAATAAATATCTCATACTATTTCCTAACTAACGCAAATAATTTTTCTTTTTTCTCAAAAAAGTAAACTGGTTTTTTTGATAACTCAGTTTCAAAGAAGTTGTCTTCTTCGATAAAAGCTTTAAAGTTTAGTGCATAAATCTCAGGTTCATCCAAACTATCTTCAAGATTTTCTATAGCACTTTTATCAAAAACTCTTTTTGCTAATTTATAGGCTTTTTTTAGTTTTTTAGTTTTTGTTGGATTTTCAAAATAAAATTGGCTTAATCTATATAAAATAACTCTAAATACTTTTGAAACACTCATACCCATTTCAAAATTTAAGTCCATTTTATCTAAACCTATACTATCACATCTTTCAAAAACTTTTTCTATATCAAACTCATAATTTTTCGGATTGCCAAAAAGAGTTAAATACTCTTTTGAGTATTTTGCATCATCTGTAACTTCAAGAAGATTTTGAATTTTTTCATCCAATGAAATTTCTTTGTTTGAAATAACCACTAGAAGTACCAAACCATCCAAAGATTTCTTATACTCTTCAAGCACGCAAGTATACTCAAAAAACTCATACGCATAAGAGTTTTTCTCTTTATATTTATAAAGTTTACATGTAAGAGAATTTTCTGTTAAATACGTCTGTATATCTTTAATATTGTTAACTAAAAAAATTCTCTTCATTTTATACCTTATTTAAAAGCTTTTTCTACAAATGGAACAACTTGTTTTTTTCTACTAAGTACCTTTGGTAACCATACTTGAGAATTTTCAAGCTTCACATTAAATGACTTTTCAACCAAACTCGCATCATCACTTACAACAAGAAGTTGTGAACCTTCTTCTATGATATCAGTTAAAAGTAAAAGCACTGTATGTCTACCACCTTCTTCTTTTAAAGCTTTCAAATCAGCAAACAAATCATCTTTTATATCATCAAAAACACTCAAGTCAACAACTTCAAGCTGACCAATACCAACTTTTTTGCCACTAATATCAAAATCTTTATAATCACGAGTTGTAAGTTCTCTTGGAGTTGCACCTTTTACGGCTGATTTTACTAAAAACATCTCCATCCCAAGTGCTTTAAAATCTTCTACCTCAGCAATTTTTGCTAACTCTTTCACTGCTTTAACATCAACTTTTGTACAGGTTGGAGATTTAAATATAACAGTATCACTAAGTATCGCACAAAGCATTATACCTGCTAAATTCTTTGGAATTTCTACCCCATAGTGATCAAACATCTCTTTTACGATTGTATTAGAACAACCTACTGGTCTTATCCAGCACTCTAGCGGTGTAGAAGTTGTAATATCACCAAGTTTATGATGATCCACAATACCTTTTATATTTGATTCTAAAATATCTTTAGGAGCTTGCGCTAAATCAGAATAATCGATAATATAAACATCTTTTCCAGCATACTCAGTTTTGAGTTGAGGAAGTTCAAATCCAAACTTATCAAGGATAAACTTAGTCTCAGGAGATATCTCACCTTGTCTTGCTGGTATACACTCTTCGCCTAATTGATTTTTTAAATACGATAAAGAAATCGCTCCTACAATAGAATCACTATCTGGGTTTGTGTGCCCAAAAACATATGCTGCCATAAACTTACCTTTTATTTTTTATTTATTATATAGTTTTTGTTATTATGAGAAGTTTATGAATGAAAATTGTTTATTTTAACTCACAGTTTTATTATACCAACATAAGCAAAATTAGCCTATAATATAGCTTCTTCACAAAAGAGGTAACAATGAGAATAAGTAAAAAAAACATTCAATCACTTGTAAATATTGTGACATTACCATTTGAACAATTTATTGTCAATGATAAACGCTTAGCAAAATACCTTAGTAACCCTGAAGTAGCTAAAGTACATAATATGGCTGTAACAAAACTTTCAATTTATATATATGCTGATATTCAAAGAGCTTATGATTTTATTCAAGAAGGAGCAAAAGCTCATCAAAAAGAACAAATACCAATAGAAAATCTCAAAGAATTTTATACTTTATATTTTCAACTATGTAGGCAATGGGATAAAGAACATAAAGAAAAAGATGTTCATTTTAGTGAAAATCTTAAAGTTATCGAACAATTTGTATATGATACTTTTGCTAAAGAGAGCCAATCAAAAGAAAATTTTTATGAGTATAATTCAGATGCTATTAAAAAAGATTTAGAAAAAATGCACTACAAACAAGAAGAAAAAATCAATGCTCAAGATTTTTATGAAGAAGGAAGTATTGATAATCTTGAAATATTAGACATATTAGAGTGCTCTAACTCTTTAGCAGAATTAATGCAAGGAGATATTTCAAATTATGATAACTCGTATTTTACTGATTTAAAATCACTTCTTGAAACATATGCCATCATATTAGAAAAAAATATGGAATTTAAAGATATAGGATTTAGCTTATCAAAATTAGCTCAAATAATACAAACACATCTTGATGAATTAATAATCCATAAAAACCAAAAAACTCTTATTGTCATACTTACTGCTATTACAGAAGATTTAATATCTTGGTCCAATAGTGTACTTGTTGATAAAACTGCTATTGATATACACTTTCTTGATGCTTCTTTACTATCAAGCATTATCCAATTTGAAATGATACTTATGCCTACACAAAAAACTGAAGATGATGATGAACTTGAATTTTTTTAAAGCACTATAAAAATTTAAAGATTTCTTTATTTTTTATTTTTTTTAAATTTTATATTATTCAAATTTTTCACAGCTACTATAGTTAAAAATGTTCCTATAATGATTGATATTCCTATTTTTTCATCTAAGAAAATAGCACTTAGTGTGATTGCAGCAAATGGTACTAAAAAAATAAATGAACTTACTTCATTAGTTCCTAATTTTTCTATTCCAACAAAATAGATAGTCGTTGCAAAAGTAGTAGAGACTATGGAAAGATTTAAAATATTTACCCAAAATATGGTATCAAATGAAGCAAATGGAATTTGGTCTATGTCCATAAAAAAAACAAGAACCATCATTGTCGTAATCATATACATATAAAAAGTAAAAATCATAGGTGATGTACCCACTGCTTTCGAACTTATGATAGTAAGAATAGGCCAAAGAAGAGATGCCAATAAAAAATATCCATTTTGAATTGAAAAAATTTGTTCATAACTAAATGACCATATATTTAGTATAGTCAAAACGCCAATGGCTCCAATAAAAAGGGCAATAGAATCTTTTTTTTGTATTTTTTTGCCAAAGAAGAGTGCCATAATCAAAAATGTGTTTATTGGTATCAAAGTAGTTACAAGTGCTCCACCTAAACTTGCAGTTCCAAATTTAGTACCTAAAAAATAACCTTTCATATAAGCTATCATAACCATCGAGGCTAATACAGCTAAAAATAGACTTTTTTTATCTATATAAAAATATTTTTTTGTAACTATTAAAACTGGTCCAAGAGTGATAATAGTAAAAAAGTTTCTTAAAAAAATTAATTCATACTCGTTGATATAGCTACTCAACACTTTGGCATTTACCCATGAAGCACCCCATGCTATCATCGCTAAAAAAAGTAAAAAATAAAATATATTTTTATTTTGCTCTTTCAAAAACTTTCCTTTTGCTTTAAAATTTTTTCTCTATTTACTACTATCTCTTTATCTCTATAGACAAGATGGGGATCTCTATAAGGCTCACCACAAATTTCCTCTTTGCCATGTCTAATAACCAAACCTTTTAAATCTTCAGTGTTTATTATAGTGCTTATAAAACCTACTTTAGATAAAGCTACTCTTGTTACATGTAAAGAAGTGGAACTTACCATAATACCATCATCATGGAGAAGTTTTTTAAGTATTTTAAATATTTCTAGGCTTACCATA